>JAEEGK010014105.1_pt1 | contig 17897 bp, 13 predicted proteins | sample 8958771 | NCBI WGS metagenome assembly JAEEGK01 (sample SAMN16246547, study PRJNA631951) | gut metagenome | biome: gut microbiome; feature: rumen; material: SC-attached | host: Bos | place: Iran: Karaj | collected 2018-10
TGATCACCATCGGGGATACGGTGGATGATTTCCATGATATCCGCAGGAGCATGCGCAGCGCACGTCACCTGCGCCACCTGCAGACGGCGGAGGGCCCGGCCAAGCGCAGCATTGTAAGTCCAGGCGGACGCGGAAGCGGATACGGCGAAGGTTCCGTGCTGAAGGCGCGGCTGTTCCTGGAGGAGCATTTTTCCGATCCGAACCTGATGCTTTCCGACGCGGCGGAGGCGGTGCACCTGAGCCAGAGCCACCTGTCCACCATCTTCGCGCAGGAGACGGGAATGACGTTCACACAGTACCTGACCGGGCTGCGGATCTCCCGGGCAAAGGAGCTGCTGGAGACCACGGAGCTGCGATCCTTCCGGATCGCGGAAGAGGTCGGGTACAACGATGCGCACTACTTCAGCTATATGTTCAAGCGGAACACCGGAATGACGCCGAGCGAGTACCGGAAGAGCTGGCGCGACCAAAAAAAATGAACCCCGAATCCAAAGATACTTCCCTTTTTTGGACGCAAAACATGCCAAATACGGAAAAATTTCAACCAAAATCGAAATCCTCTGCATTCAAAAGCAGGGGATTCTTTTTTATAATTCAGGTAAATGGCAGGTATGCCAAAAAAGAATAATCTTTGGGAGGAAAGAATCATGAAGAAACTGTTGGCTCTGGTTATCGCTCTTGTGATGATCCTGTCCGTGTCCCTCGCGCTTGCGGATGGCATCAAGGTCGGCATTGTGAACAACCCGCCGTCTGAATCCGGCTATCGTGAAGCGAATGTGAAAGACTTCGAGAAAGTCTTCTCCGCAGAGAATGGTTACGAAGCCAAGACCTTCTACAGCCTGAAGAACGACGAACAGCTGAACGCCGCGACCCAGTTCATCACGGATGGTGTGGATTATCTGCTGATCTCCGCTGCTGAGACCACCGGTTGGGAAAAGGTCCTGAACGATGCGAAGGAAGCCGGAATCGTTGTTTTCCTGTTTGACCGTATGATCGACTGTGATCCTTCCCTGTATGCCGCGGCTGTCGTGTCCGACATGTCCAAGGAAGGCGATCTGGCCGTTCAGTGGCTGCTGGACCAGAAACTGGATGAATACAATGTTATCCACATCCAGGGCGCAATGGCCAGTGATGCTCAGCTGGGACGTACCGGAGCTCTGGACGCTCAGTTCGAAGCGGGCACCATGAACAAGGTTGTGCAGCAGACCGCTACCTGGGATGAAGCGGAAGCCAAGAAGATCACTGAATCCGTGATCAACGCGAAGACCCCCTTCAACGTCATCTATGCTGAAAACGACGGTATGGCCAAGGGCGCTGTGGCTGCCCTGGATGAAGCGGGCATCTCCCATGGCGTTGGCAAGGACGTTATCGTGATGGGCTTTGACTGCAACAAGTGGGCCCTGCGGGAACTGCTGGCCGGCAACTGGAACTATGATGGACAGTGCAGCCCCTTCCAGGCTCAGGTAATCAGTGACATGATCCAGAAGCTGGAAGCCGGTGAAGCCATTGAAGGCCTGAACGAAAAGAACCAGATCATCTCCGAGGAAAAGGGATTTGATGCTACCACCCTCACTGAGGATGACATCGCCACCTATGGCCTGGGCGAATAACAGACTGAAAACCAGTAAAGATTAAGGTATGAACGCGCGGTGTGGAGCCGTGGAGGAATCCGCGATCCGCACCGCGCATTTTTCGAAAGGGGAGCAACGAATGGGAGAAATCTTGCTGACGATGCGGGGTATCTGCAAATCCTTTCCGGGCGTAAAAGCGCTGAACAATGTGGACTTTACCCTGCGTGCGGGAGAGATTCATGCCCTGATGGGCGAAAACGGTGCAGGAAAGTCCACGCTGATCAAGGTGCTGACCGGCGTTTATCCAAAGGATACCGGAGAGATCAGTGTGGAGGGACAGCCGATTGCCATTCATTCTCCCCAGGATGCGCAGAAGAACGGTATCGCTACCGTATACCAGGAGATTACACTGTGCCCGAACCTGACTGTGGCAGAAAATATGTTCATCGGCCGGAACGAAAACCTGGTTGTGGACTGGGGCAAAATGGTGAAACGCTCAGATGAACTTCTGAAGAATCTCGGGATCCCGGCCAGGCCGAAGCAGCAACTGGGATCATGCTCCATTGCGGTACAGCAGATGGTGGCAATTGCCCGGGCGGTGGATATGAACTGCAAGGTTCTGATCCTGGATGAGCCGACATCTTCCCTGGATGACAAGGAAGTGGAGATGCTGTTCAGCCTGATGAGGGACCTGAAGAGCCGGGGTGTGGGCATTATCTTCGTAACCCACTTCCTGGAGCAGGTTTACGCGGTCAGTGACCGCATAACGGTGCTGCGCAACGGCGAACTGGTGGGCGAGTATGTGGTGGAGGAACTGCCGCAGGTGGAACTCGTTGCCAAGATGATGGGCAAGGAACTGGAGGGCCTCAGTGATCTGGATAAAAACCGGGGTAAAAGCTCTGCAGCGGGAGAATCCTTATATGAGGCGGAAAATCTCAGCAGCAGTGAAGCAAAGCCGTTTGATTTCCAGATTGCCAAGGGTGAGGTGAACGGATTTACCGGACTGCTGGGTTCCGGACGAAGTGAAAGCGTGCGCGCCATTTTTGCCGCGGACAAGGTGACCGGCGGAAAAGTCCGGATGAAAGGCAAACAGCTTAATATTAATACACCCTATCAGGCAATGAAGGCGGGAATCGGGTACCTTCCCGAGGACCGGAAACGGGACGGAATCATCGCGGACCTGTCTGTCCGGGAGAATATCATCCTTGCACTGCAGGTAATGAAGGGTTTCTTCCATCCGATGTCCAAGGCGCAGATGTCCGGTTTTGCGGATGAATATATCCGGGCACTGGAGATCAAAACAGCCAGCCAGGATACCCCGGTGGGCAGCCTTTCCGGAGGCAACCAACAGAAGGTGATCCTGGCCCGATGGCTGCTGACCCATCCGGAATACCTGATCCTGGACGAGCCGACGCGCGGCATAGATGTCGGTACGAAGACAGAGATCCAGCGGCTGGTGCTGAAACTGGCCGAAGAAGGAATGAGCATCACGTTCATTTCCTCCGAAATTGAGGAGATGCTTCGGACATGCAGCCGGCTGATTGTTATGCGTGACCGGAAAATCGTCGGAGAACTGAAAGGTGAAGAATTAACCCAGTCCAATGTTATGAGGACCATCGCGGGAGGAGGGAAAGAAAATGCCTGAGAGAAAGAAAACCGGTTTCTTTCAGAATAATTCCCAGCTGTTGATTCCGCTGGTGGCAATCGGACTCCTGCTGATTTTCAACCTGATACGGGATTCTTCATTCTTTTCCGTGAATATCGGCACCAATAATGACGGATATCCGGTACTTCAGGGCAACCTGATCAGTATCCTGAACGGCGCATCCGAGCTCGCCATTCTTGCTATGGGCATGACGCTGGTCACTGCAGCTTCCGGCGGCCAGGATATTTCGGTGGGATGCCTGGCGGCAATTGCCGGCAGCGTGTTTGTGAAGGTGCTCCGGGCAGGACCGATTACCGGATGGACTGTTGCACTGGGTGTTGTGCTGTGCTGCCTTGTGGCGATGGTTTTTGGCTGCTTTAACGGCACACTGGTTTCTGTTTTCAAAATCCAGCCGATGATTGCCACACTTATCCTGTTCACATGCGGCCGGTCTATCGCATACTGGATTAACGGCGGGGCGACGCCTACCGTCGGCAGTCCGATCATTACAGCGATCGGCAGCTTTATTCCCGGAATTCCTGTTCCGACACCGATCCTGATTGTGATCCTGGTTGGAATTATCCTGTCAATTGTTTTCCGGACCACGACCCTGCGGCTGTATATCCAGTCAGTGGGTATCAATCAGGGAGCCGCCAAACTGAACGGCATCAATCCTCTTAAGATCAAGCTGCTTGCTTTTATCCTGCTGGGAGCATGCTGTTCTGTTTCAGGCGTAATCGGTGTGAGCCGGCTGAGCCTGATCAACCATGAGACGTTACTGCTGAATATCGAAATGGACGCAATCCTGGCAGTTGCCATCGGCGGTAACAGCCTGGGCGGCGGGAAGTTCAACATGGCCGGATCCATACTGGGCGCATATACGATCCAGGCACTGACGATCACACTGTATGCCATGAAAGTTCCCTCGACAGACGTGAAAGCTTACAAGGCGATTGTCATTATCCTGCTGGTTATCCTCGGAAGTCCGGTGGTGAAGGACGCGTTCCGCCGGCTGCGGATGCGTTCCAACAGCGGCAGAACGAGCATCGGAAAGGAGGCGGCATGAGATGACAGCGAACAGTGTAAGCACAAACGAAGCAATTACAGCCAGACGCCGTGAACCTGTTTCCAATGCCACCCTGCTGACATGCATTTCCATCGGCATTTTCCTGACGATGTATATCGTGGCGATCATTACCCTGAAAGGCGGATTTACAAAACCACAGCAGGTTTTTGACATCCTGAACAACAATGCCCATTTGATTATAATCGCGTGCGCACTGACGATAGTGATGATCAACGGCTCTATCGATATTTCGGTTGCCGGCGTTGTTGCCCTGGTCTCGATGGTATCGGTTATGTTCCTGAAAGGAAGGCTCTGGCCGGCTGAAGGGATGTCTGACGGAGTACGCGTAGCGCTCGCGGCCTGTATTGCCGTCGGGATTGGCCTGCTGTTCGGCCTGGTCCAGGGAACCCTGATCGCATACCTTGATATCCAGCCGTTTATTGTTACCCTGGCCGGCATGTTCTTTGCACGGGGTATGATCACGATTGTCAGTGCGGAACCGCTGCAATTAACGGTCAGTAATGAGCCGGGGATCCTGACAATCGTACAGCACCGTATTGAAATGATGTTCCTGGGATCACCCAACAAGAAAGGTGTGATTATTCCGGCCCGGATGGAGGTCGGGGTGATTGCGGCGCTCCTGGTGGTGGTGATCATTGCGGTTATACTGCGCAAAACCCGGCTTGGACGGCATTTCTATGCAGTAGGCGGGAACCGCCAGAGTGCCCTGACTCTGGGGATCAATGTGAAAAAGACACGTTTCCAGGCCCACTTAATCAGCAGCCTGCTGGCGGGAATTGCAGGGTTTGTTTTCATGATGCATAACGTATCCGGCAACGCGACCAATGCTACGGCAGGAGAGATGGACGCCATTGCATCCTCGATCATCGGCGGAACCCTGCTGTCCGGCGGTGTGGGCAATGTAATCGGGACATTCTTCGGCGTTATGATCCTGGCAACGATCAAACTGATCGTGGTGGCATCCGGACTTCGTGAACCGTGGTGGCAGACCATTACGACGGGAGCCATGCTGTGCTTCTTCATCCTGTTGCAGAGCGTAGTACTGAGCCGCCGCGGACATAAAATGAAGCTTCCGCCGTGGCTGAAGCTGACCAAAGGATAACATACCAGGGAACTATCCCCTTTCTCCTTTTCGGAGCGGCAGGGATGCCGCTCCGTTTTTTTGCATATGAAAAAGGCCACTGCCTGGCAGTGGCCTTTTATGAACGGGATTACTTGGTTTTCTTGATGGAATAATCGCCGTTTTTGCAGCGGTAGTAGACCTTGCCGTTTTCGAACGCGACGCCGTCCTTGGCGAAGAGCTCATCGATGGTGAGGCACATATAGCCGTTCTCTTCCAGGTACTGCACGACCTTGCGCGTGGCTTCGCCTGTGTTCTTTTTGATATCGTGGCAGAGGATGATATCGCCGTCTTCAATCTGGCTCCTGACGGTATTCAGGACCTCGTCCGCGGAACGGCCGCGCCAGTCATAGGTATCCAGGCTCCACTGGATATATGCCCACTTGACCTTGGCCTTGACCATGGGCGGATAACGACCGCCGGGCACCCGGTCGTAACGGACGGGGATACCGATGGCCTTGATCATGACGTTGTTGACCTTTTCCGGCATCCGGCGCAGGGCTGCAGCGGAGGACTTGGTGGCATTGCCGTGGTGCCAGTTGTGGGAGGCGACGGAATGGCCGTTGTCATGCTCGCGGCGGACCAGGTGGCGGTAATCATCCACGCGGTTGCCGATGACGAAGAAGGTGCCCCGGACGCCGGTCTGCATCAGGCTGATGAGGACCTTCGGGGTATTGTCGGAGCTGGGACCATCGTCAAAGGTCAGGGCGCAGGTTTTGTAGTACGCAAGGTTGTCGGTCTGTTCCGCGGCTTCCGGAGCCAGCATATCCCGGATTTCCGGATAGAAGACGGTAACTTCCATCAGGGTGTGCTTATCCGGGTACAGCAGGTCCGCCGGGTAATGCAGCACGAGGGACATGCCGTGAAGGGTGAATTCCGCCTCTTCCAGGGCGGACTGCTCGCAGAGGGCGTTCAGCTTTTCCGGATCGGGCTTCACATCCGGCCAGTAGGCTGTGAGGGATTCCCGGACGCGGTCAGCCAGGAAGGACCAGGCGGCAGTGTCGCTGAACAGGTCGCTGAGCATGATCCGCTCCCCGGAAACCATATCGTAGGTGCGGGAGGCGATCCGCTGGGCGCTGATGTCCTGGTGGAACGTGGTCCGCGCCTGCACCAGGAAGCTCATCCAGCGGAGACCGGTGCGGCTGTAACGGATTTCCACATCCAGGCGGCTGTTCTTCTTGCCGGTGTTTTTGGCATCCGGCAGGAAATTGCCAAGCTCCTCCACCCAGCCGGAAGCGATGCCGTTGATCTCCTCCGTGACAGCCGGAAGGGCGGTTTCCACCTGCCAGAGGCGGATCTGCGCCTTGTTGCTGCGGGTGGTATCGGTATAGGTGCTGGTGACTTTATGACAGTCCTGCAGGGACTCAGCCTGGGCAGAGCCGGCAGGGAGTTCACACAGCAGAAGAAGCAGTGCCAGTACCAGGGGAATAATCCGTTTGACAAAACGGTCCCAAAGGACTGAAGAACGGCTCATGGGCGTACCTCCGGTTGAACATTCGCGGTCCGATGTGACGGACTGGTATGGATAGTTTAGCCGTTTTTCGTTCCGGAATCAAGCAAAAGGCCCAAAATGCAGGAAAAAGCCGCATCCGTTTCCGGATGCGGCAGGGAGAAAGGAGGAGACCTTATGAAGATCAGCCGCGGAGCTGACGGTGGATTTCCTCGGAGTAGGCATCCGTCAGCTTGAACTTCTTTTTGAACACGAGCACGGCAACGAACAGGCCGATGATCGGCAGGACCGTCATCAGCAGGCGCAGGCCGGTCAGCGTGGCAGGGGTCTGCTGGGCGATGGTGGCTTCCTCATCCGTATTGCCGACGAGGCCGATGAGGTCCAGGCCGATACCGGTGAGGAATACCGCGACACCGCTGGCGGCCTTGACCACGAAGGTCTGCATGGAGAAGATTACGCTTTCCTCGCGGCGCCCGGTACGCAGCTCCCCGTAATCAACGGAGCCGGAGAGGAACACCGTGGTGAGCACGCTGAGCACGCCGTTGGCGGCAAAGACTGCGGCACCGGGAATGGCAAGCAGGATCAGGTTGTGCGTGAAGCCGGTGAGGCAGAGCGCCAGCATAACCGCGTAACCGAAGACAGCCATTGCGATGGCAACCAGGAAGATTTTCTCATTCGGTACTTTACGGCCCCGGAGGATGGGATAGAGGACCATCATGCCTAAGATCTGGAAGGCTCCGCCGATGGTGGAGAACAGGGTGTAGCTGCCCTTCCAGCCCTCACCGCCAAAGTCATACTTGAAAAAGTAAATGATGAAGTTGCTGGTGAGGTACAGCGACATGTTGATGAGCACGATGGTGCAGACTACGATGAGTGCCTGGTCGTTGCCGAAGAGGGCTTTGAACATCTCCCGGACGGAAGCTACCTGCATTTTGCCGGTGTCGTTTTCCTTCATGAAGATGCAGCAGATGATTTCCGTAATCACGAAGATCACAGCGACAGCCAGGGCGACATAACGGAAACCGATGATATCGTTGCCGCCGCCGAAGATACCGACAGCCAGCATGGTGAACATCGCAATGAGGGCGGAGCCGACGCCGGCGCATGTGCGGCCGACAACGGAGAGGTTTTCCCGGTCCTTCGGTGTATCCGTAACGGCGGGGATCATGCTCCAGTAGGGGATGTCCATCATCGTGTAGGTAACACCCCAGAGGATGTAGACCACGGAGAAGTAAACCATGAGCGTTCCGACGGGTGCGTCAAACGGCGCGGAGAACAGCGCGTAAAGTACAACGGCGTTCAGCACGGTGCCGCTGAAGAGCCAGGGGCGGAAACGGCCCCAGCGGGTTTTGGTTTTCGCGACGAGAATACCCATAAACGGATCGTTGAGCGCGTCAAAGACCCGGGCGATCATCAGGATCAGGCCGACAAACGTGGCGCTGAGGTGCAGCGTATCCTGGTAATAGAACATGACATAGCTGGCGCTGAGGGCATAGACCATATCCTTTCCGACCGCACCAAGGCCAAAGGCAACTTTCTGCTTCAAAGAAAGCTTCATCAGGGGACCTCCTGTTTTGTTGTGCCCGGGAAATGCCGGGTTTCTTTTTAAGCATTATACCACGCTTTTTCTGAAAAAGCGAGAGAAATGTATGTATACAAAAATACAAAAATCCCCTTCTATTCCTAAAGGATCAGAAGGAGATTTTATGGCTTTGCAGGACGGAAGTCAGGCGCAGGCCCGGATCAGGTTTTTATAGAAATCCACGGCACCGGGCAGGCAGGAAACTTCAATGTTTTCGTTAAGCCCATGCATGCCCTTCATCTGCTCCGGTCCGTAGATGACGGGGGCAAAGCGGAACACGTGGTCACAGATTTCCTGGTAGAACCGGGCATCGGTGGCGCCGGTCATGACGTAGGGGCTGTGGGGACAGCCGGGGAAGGTTTCCTCCACCACGCGGCAGATGGTCCGGAAAGCTTCGCCGGACAGGTCCGCGGAGGGGGTGAAGTCTGTAGCCTGGAGCACATCCATGGACAGGCCGTGCTTCTTTGCCCGTTTTTCGATGATGGCCAGGCTTTCCTCCATGCCCTGGTGGGGAATGAAACGCATGTTGGCACTGACGGTGGCCTCCTGCGGCATGACATTGCAGGCATCGGAGCCGGACTGCATGGTGAAGGCGATGGTGGTGCGGATCATGGCGCCGGCCTGGGCGCTGATCATGGGCAGGACCTGCAGCAGGACGGGCCGGAAGAGCCAGAGGTTGCCGAAGATCCACTTCATGGGGAACGAGGCATAGGGCGCGAGCGTCCGGAACATGGCGGCGACCTCCTTCGGAAGGCGGCGCCGGAAGACGCGGTGGGTCTCCACATCATGGACAAACGCGGCAAGGTTCGCAATGGGGGAATGCGGCTTCGGCGTGGAGGCATGGCCGCCGTTCGAACGGGCGGTGAAGCGGACATCCGCCTTGCCTTTCTCGAACACGCCGATCATGGCAAAATTGCCGTGGATACCGCCCATGGGCTCGGAAATGATGCCGCCGCCCTCATCGCATACCAGCCAGGGACGGATACCGCGGCGCTTCAGTTCCGCAACGAGCTTCGGGCAGCCGTCTCCCGCCCATTCCTCGGTGCAGGAGGAGGAGAGGTAAACATCGTTTTCCGGCACATACCCGGCGGCGAGCAGTTCTTCCGCCGCCTGGAAGAAGGCCATGACGGAGCACTTGGTATCCGAGGAACCGCGGCCCCAGACCTTTCCGCCTTCAATATCCCCTGAGAAGGGCGCGTGCGACCATTCACCTTCGGCCGGCACCACATCCTGGTGGCTCATGAGCACCAGGGGTTTTTCGCTGCTTTTGCCTTTCCAGAAGAAGAGCAGGTTTCCGTCGATTTCCGTCTTCTCCAGCTTCTGGTGGACGAGGGGAAACAGGGATTCCAGTTCCCGGTGGAAGGACAGGAATTTCTCCCGCTGGTTTTCCCCGGGAACGGAGACGGTTTCCACCCGCACCATGCGGGCAAGCTTTTCCGCGTACTCCGACGTACGGGCCGGATCCGGAGCGGGAACGTATTCCGAACGGCGGGAAGGAATAAAGAGCGTTCGGACCAGCGAAATGAGCAGGAGCAGGAGCAAAAGGCCGAGCAGGCTGAGAAGGATCCAGACCGCCGTCATGACTGCGCGGCCTCCTTCCGTTCCTTCCGCCAGCGGAGCCAGGCCAGGGTGATCGTGAGCGCGCCGGCCGGCATGATCATCATGCTGGTGCTGGAGGTGAGCGAGGGCACGAGGACAAACAGCAGCGTCATCGCGCACATGGGCACCACGGCGAGGCGGGGATCCTTGCGGAAATACTGGCAGGCCATGGCGCCGAACAGCGCGGGAACCACATTGGCAAACGCCGGCTTCAGCACAGCGCTCTGCAGCACAGGCTGGAGGGGGATCATCAGCAGCACGCCCAGCGCGAGCACCAGGATGGTGACCAGGGAGGACGTGGCGATGGACAGGGTGGAAATGACCTCGTTTTCCGCGGTGCCGGTTTTGGCGCCGGTCATCTCCCGGGCGTTCATCGCGCAGGGGATTTTCATGTTGATCAGGTTGCCGGTGATGAAGGCCAGGTAGCTGCCGCCGGCACCGAGCATGGGCGTGTAAACCAGGTATTCGACCACCGCGGAGACGGTCCAGACGAGCCCGACGGCGATGAAACCCCGGGCGGCCGCGGCCAGGTCCGGCATGGCGCCGAGGATTCCGCCGATGGCGAAGGGCGCGCCGACGAGCATGATCAGCGTGAGCACGGAGAAGATCCGGCCCAGGCGGTGGGTTCCGTTCAGGTAGGATTCATAGGAAAAATCACGTTTCATCTCAACGCCCCCTTTCACAGGTGAACCAGCACGACCACGAGCATTCCGATGAGCATGCTGCCCGCGACGGCAAAGTTCTCCACCCAGTCCAGATGCTTTTTCTCCTTCAGCCAGATGAAGATGCCCATGGCAACTGCCGCCGCGGCGGCTGCCACCAGGGGTGTCCAGTCACCCCGGAAGGAGAACAGGGACGGGACATATGTGCCTTCCGCACCGGGAGATGCCGGCGCGCGGGAAACAAAATCGCCGATATAGCTGCCCAGGTAGGTGCTGACCATGCCGATGAACATGGCGATCATCGCCCGGTCCCCGAAGCCGCCGCCGGACTTTTTCGCCGGGTCTTTCCCTTCCAGGCGTTTGAGATAGCGCTTATTGAAGAGGGTGGCGAGGATCATGCCCCACATGATGCAGACGCTCATGAGCAGCGCGATGGTGGCGAAGGCGCCGACGGTCATCGAATCCGACCCGAGACTGACGCCCAGCTGCTCCGCCGCGGCATCCGCCACGGAGGTTTCATAATGCAGCGCGCCGATGACGCTCAGCCGCAGCCAGGGCCACGGGGTGCCGAGACTGCCGCTCAGGGCGAGGACGCCCAGCAGGATGCCGACGCCGGGAAGGATGGAGAAGGTGGCGCTGGAAGTGACGGCGCGGCGCATGCGTACCGGATCCATGCCCAGGGCGAGGCCTGCCCGCCAGGCGCGCACGATGAAGATGACGCAGACGACAGCGATGACCGCGATAATCACACCGCAGATCAGGAATATTGAACCGCTGTTCAGCTGCTGGAGAACAGAACTGTCCATACCGGTTGCCTCCGTTTTTTTGATGTACGAATTATAGCACAGCATGGCGGAACGGGTAAACAGAAAAAGGACAGACAAATTCCGAAACTATTGAAAAATAAGGGGTAGCTATTTTTGGAAAAGTGTGATATAGTACATACAAGTGTGAGCTTCATAAGTTTTGATTTACTGGAGACGCGCTCGACTTATGCACGTTTCCCGTGCTAATGCTATGCACAAGCATGTTTTGTTTGCATGAAAGGAGGATCATGTCAAACATGAAGACACCCGAAAAAAAGGAGGTTGGACGGCTCAGGATTGTTTCCCTCGGCGGCGTTGATGAAATCGGCAAGAACATGTATGTGTTCGAGTATGGAGACGATATCATCATCGTGGACTGCGGAAGTGTATTCCCCAAGGAGGACATGCTGGGCGTTGACCTGGTTATCCCGGACATTACCTATTTGCTGAGCAAGAAGGACCACATCCGCGGCTACCTGTTCACCCACGGCCATGAGGACCATATCGGCGCGACGCCGTACATCCTCAAGCAGGCTCCGTCCCACATCTACGGAACGAAGCTGACGATGGCCCTGGTGGACCTGAAGCTGAAGGAATACCGGGTGGAGGGTATTCCGATGCACGTGGTGGAACCGCGGGACACCGTACAGCTGGGACAGTTCAGCTGCCAGTTTATCCATGTGAGCCACTCGATCGCCGGCGCGTGCGCCATCGCGATTACCTGCCCGGCGGGCACAGTAATCTGCAGCGGCGACTTCAAGGTGGACTACACACCGATTGACGGACAGGTAACCGACCTGCAGACCTTTGCCCATTACGGCGACCAGGGCGTGCTCGCGTTCCTGTGCGAAAGCACGAACGTGGAACGCCCTGGCTACACGATGAGCGAACTGAAGGTCGGCGAAACATTCGAGAAGATGTTCGAAGCGGCGGAGGGCCGCGTGATTGTGGCCATGTTCGCCAGCAACATCCACCGGATGCAGATGATTATCGACAGCGCCATCCGCTTCGGCCGGCGCGTATGCTTTATCGGCCGGAGCATGGTGAACGTCAGCCGCGTGGCGATGAGCATCGGTGAGCTGCAGATACCGGAAGAATGCCTGATCGACATGGATATGCTCGACCAGTATCCGGACAACGAAATCCTGGTGATGACCACGGGCAGCCAGGGCGAGCCGATGGCCGGCCTGACCCGGATGGCATACGCCGAACACCGGAAGCTGCAGATCCGCCAGAGCGACATGGTCATCATTTCCGCAACGCCGATTCCCGGCAACGAGAAGTTCATCTCCCGCGTGATCAACCAGCTGTACCGGCTGGGCGCGCAGGTTGTGTACAGCGCGATGGCGGAGGTGCACGTTTCCGGCCACGCCTGCAAGGAAGAGCTGAAGCTGCTGCACGCGCTGATCCGGCCGAAGTACTTCATCCCCGTGCACGGTGAATACCGCATGATGTGGCAGCACGCGCTGCTGGCTGAGTCCATGGGCGTGCCGAGCCAGAACATCGTGATTCCCGAGCTGGGCCAGGTGATCGAAATGAACGAGGACGTGCTGGCCCTGGGCGAGCAGGTTCCCGTGGGCGGCGTACTGGTGGACGGCCTGGGCGTGGGCGACGTCGGAAACATCGTGCTTCGCGACCGGAAACACCTGAGCCAGGACGGCCTGGTGATCGTGGCGATGGCCATCGACCGCGACGAGGGCAAGCTGGTGAGCGGCCCGGATATCGTGAGCCGCGGCTTCATCTACGTGAAGGAGAACGAGGACATCATCGACAACACCCAGGCACTGGTGCGGAATATCCTTGCGGAGAACAACCTCGAGGGCGACAACTGGCCGGACCTGAAGAACCTGATCAAGGACGAGGTGCACCGCTTCATTTTCGAGAAGATCAAGCGGAACCCGATGATTCTGCCGATCATCCTGGACATCTGACATTCGTTGCGAAAAGCAGCGGAAAACGATATAATAAAGGTCAGCGGGGAAGAAAAAACCCCTGCTGGCCGTTTTTAAACTGAAGGAGGCATCCGCCATGGATTACTCATCCACTTACCGCCTCGCACAGGATATCCGTGACAGCGAGGAATACAGGACATACCATGACCTGAAGGAATCCGTGATGGCGGATGAAACCACCGCAGCGCTGATTAAGGAATACCGGAAGCTGCAGGTGACCATCCAGATGGCCGTGATGAGCGGGCAGCAGGCGGACAGCGAGGATATGCAGCGGTTTTCCGGCATTTCCGCGCTGCTGTTCTCCAAGGAGGAGGTCAGCCAGTTCCTGATGGCCGAGATGCGGCTGCAGCAGGCGCTGGCGGATATTTTCCGGATTGTGACGGAAGCGGCGGACGTCGATATGTCCATTCCGGGGCTTGAGGGATAAACATTGAAGGAACGGAAGAATTACACCTACCGCAGCATGCGGGATGAGCGGCAGTACGGCCTGTACTGGTACAGCGGGCTGTGGCAGATCCTGCGCCCGATCATGATCGCGCTGACGGTACTGGTACTGATTGTGGGAATCGGAACAACCGTATGGAACAAGCTGTACGGTACGTTTGCCGCGCCCGTGGACGTGGAGGATACAACAGAATACCCGTTTGAAATCACCTCCGGGCAGAGCCTGAACCGCGTTTCGGCGAACCTGGAAGCGGCCGGGCTGATCCGCAGCAAGACGGTGTTCAAGTATTACTGCGACTTTGTCGGCATGGGCCAGAAGATCCAGGTGGGTACCTACCAGCTGCGCAAGAACATGAATATGACCGAAATCGCGGAACAGCTGGCGGCCGGCGACGGCAACCCGCTGGTGCGCAACGTTACGCTGATTCCCGGCGAGACAATCGAAGACTTTGCGGCGAAGCTGGTGAAAAACGGCACGCTGGAAAGCGGGGACACGTTCCTGCGGCTGTGCCGGGAGGGAACGGAATTCAGGGATTACTACTATATCGCGGACGTGCTGGCAAACCGGAACGCGGGGCAGCGGAAGTATATCCTGGAAGGATACCTGGCGCCGAACACGTACGAGGTGTATGTGAGCGCGACGGAAGAGGAAATCATCCGGAAGCTGCTGAGCCAGACCGAGGCGGTATTCCCGGAGGAATACCAGGAACGGGCTGAGAGCCTGGGCATGACCATGGATGAAGCCCTGACGCTGGCCAGCCTGATCGAGAAGGAAGGCCGGGAGACGGACTTCGCGCGGGTGAGCGCGGTATTCCACAACCGGCTGAAGGCGGGCATGAAGCTGGAAAGCGACGTGACCGTGCACTATATCACCGGCGTGCGGAAAATGGCGCTGACCCAGAGCGACGTCAGCGTGAACAACCCATACAACACCTACACCAACAAGGGGCTCCCGCCCGGACCGATCTGCAATCCCTCGCCGGCGGCAATCCGCGCGGCGCTGTATCCCGATGAGACGATGGTGGCCCAGAACTACCTGTTCTTCTGCGCCAAGGAACCGGAAAGCGGCGAACTGTACTTCTCCCGGACACTGGCGGAGCATGAGCGCGCGGTGAACGCCTACCGGAATTCCTGGGAGCAGTATGACCAGAGCAGGGGGATCCAGTGATGAAGGTGCCGGAGCTGCTGTGCCCGGCGGGAAACCGGGAATCGCTGGAGGCCGCGCTGCACTTCGGGGCGGACGCGGTATACGGCGGAATGAAGCATTACGGCCTGCGGGCATATGCCGGCAACTTTGACGGCGAAGAACTGCGCGCGGCCATCGGGCGGACCCATGAGGCCGGCGCCCGGTTTTATGTAACGATGAATATCTTTCCCTTCGACGATGAGATGGAGGGGTTTGTGGATGCCGCGCGCGAAGCGCGGGATGCCGGGGCAGACGCGGTGATCGTGAGCGATCCCGGGGCGATCCGCCGGCTGCGGCGGGAACTGCCGGAGCTGCCGGTGCATGTGAGCACCCAGGCGAATACCGTGAACACGGATGCCGTGAAGATGTACCGGGATATGGGCTGCGAGCGGGTAATCCTGGCCCGGGAAATGAGCCTGGAGCGGATTGCCCGGATGAAGGAAGCCGTCGGGGACAGCATCCAGCTGGAAACCTTTGTTCACGGAGCCAGCTGCATGGCGTATTCCGGGCGGTGCATGCTGAGCGCGTACCTGACCGGACGGAGCGGCAACCGGGGCGAGTGCGCCCAGCCATGCCGGTGGCAGTATGCCGTGATGGAAGAGAAACGGCCGGGTGTGTACCTGCCGGTGGAGGAGGATGAACGGGGTACCTACCTGTTCTCCGCAAAAGACCTGTGCCTGATGCCGATCCTGCCGGAGCTGGCGGAAGCCGGGGTATCCAGCCTGAAGATTGAAGGCCGGATGAAGACGGAATACTACGTGGCGGTGGTAACCGGTGCGTACCGCCGGGCACTGGACCTGCTGGCGCAGGGACGGGAAGCGTTCGCACAGGCACTGCCGGAACTTGCTGAGGAGCTGAAATGCGCCAGCCACCGGGAAAGCGACACGGGCTTCCTGCTGGGAAGGCCGGAAGAGCCGGGCGGCGCGGAGGGCTTCCACCAGGAGCGTGAATACTGCGCCCGGGTGACCGCATATGACACGGCTGCAGGCGAAGCACAGCTGCTGCTGAAGAACCGCTTTTTCGCGGGAGAGGAACTGGAACTGATGACGCCCGCGGGCGTGCGGAAGATTACCGCAAAGCCCTTCCTGCGTGAAAAGACGGGCGAGATACTGGAAACACTGGGAATTGCCGGAGAGACAATCCGCATGGAACTGCCGGGCTGCGAAGCCGGGGATATCCTGCGGGGACCGGTCCGGAACCACAGGAGATAACGGAGAAGGAAAATGGCGAAACTGAAACGATACGAGCTCTACGGAGACGGGGATATCATTCCGGGAGAGTATACCGGTCCGAAACAGACCGGGGATGCGCCCCTGCCCGGAAAGATGCCCTATGGCCGGACGGAGGAGGCCCGGAAGCCGGAGCAGCCCCCGGAACGGCGGCGTTATTTCGCCGGCAATGAGAATGACGGGCTGGGCGCACCGTCTCCGCTGTTTGATGATTTTGACCGGTTCAGCAGCAACCGGGACGAACCGGAATGGCGGCGGCCCCGGAAACAGACAAAGAACCGCGGTGCATGGGCAGCGGTGATCGTGGTATGCCTGGTGATCCTGACGGGGATCGGCGTGCTGATGTTCCCGCAGGTGACCGGTATCCCGTACAAGTTCCTGCCGACCATCGGATTCGCGAACGGAAGCGTGCTGACGCAGGAACCGCAGCTGGATGAAGCGATTGACGAATGGCGGAAGCTCCTGTATTCCGACAAAATCTATCCCGGCGTGTACATCGACAACGTGGACGTGGGCGGCATGACCCGCGAGCAGGCAATCAAGGCAGTGGAAGCCGTGAACGTGAAGACGGACACCACCTTTGACATCATTGTATCGATCGGCAACGAAAGCTGGCATGTGAACAGCGAACGCGTCCCGATTTCCCGGAACATCGCCGAGACGGTGGAAAAGGCCTGGGCGGCCGGACGGGGGAACACCACAGAGCTGCAGGGCAGCAGCATGACGCCGTTCCAGGAACGCGTGAACCGGGCATCCTCCCTGCAGGCCAATCCGGTTTCGTTCACCACAAAGCAGGATTATGACCATAAGGCACTGCGGGCCATGACGGACGGCATCGTGCAGTATGTGAACTGTGATCCGGTGAACAGCACTGTGGCGACCTTTGACTTTACCACCAAGAAATTTACCTTTACGGATGACCGGCCCGGCGCGCGGATTGATCCGGACGACCTGTACGAGCGGCTGACAACGCTGCTGGACAACGGCGTGACTGCGACCACCATCCGGGTGACGCCGGAAAAGGTGCTGGCGGAGATGACGAAAACAGAGCTGATGAACCGCTTCGGCCTGATTTCCGCCTATACCACCTCGACAACGAACAACAAGAACCGGAACACCAACATCGACCTGAGCGCAAAGGCGATCAACGGAATTACCGTGCTGCCGCATGAGACCTTCTCCTTCAACCAGGCGACCGGGGAGCGGACCGCCGCCAAGGGATACAAGGAAGCCGCGGCGATCTCCGGCGGAACGACGCGGGATGAGATCGGCGGCGGCGTATGCCAGACCAGCTCCACGCTGTTCAACGCGGCGGTGCGGGCGGACATGGAAATTGTGGAGCGGAATCCCCACGCATGGCCGTCCTCCTACATTGAAAAGGGATTTGACGCCACGGTCAACTGGCCGGGGCTGGACATGAAATTCAAAAACAACACGAACTGGCCGATCTTTATCGTGGCGGGATATTCCAACCGGAAGATCACCGTGAACATCTACGGCATGAGCCTCGGCGCGGACATGAAGATCGACCTGCAGAGCAAGACCGTCCGGACGATCGACCAGC
>JAEEGK010014106.1_pt1 | contig 17895 bp, 17 predicted proteins | sample 8958771 | NCBI WGS metagenome assembly JAEEGK01 (sample SAMN16246547, study PRJNA631951) | gut metagenome | biome: gut microbiome; feature: rumen; material: SC-attached | host: Bos | place: Iran: Karaj | collected 2018-10
GTGTTTATGAATTATTATATTCACCTAGGGAGAAATTCTATGACAGTAAATGATTCGCTGAAAAAAGCAATTGAAATGTTGGATAAAAAATATAAGAAACTAGAATCTGATAAAACCTTGAAAACCGGGATTGATTTTCTGGAGTTTGAGCAGGGCGAATTGATTGTACTTGCAGCAAGGCCTTCAATGGGGAAAACTGCATTTGTATTAAGTCTTGTCAAAGAACTTGCGGTAGACAATAAAGAACCGGTCGGTGTAATTACTTCAGGAACAATGGTTGATGAGGAAGTTGGGCAGAGATTAATTTCAATGTGTTCGGATGTTGATCTATGCGGGTTGAAAAATGGACTTATAAAAAAGAATGATGTGGAAAAAATAAATCAGACTTCAAAAGATCTTCTTGATACGCCAGTTTATCTTTTTAATAAGCCTAATTGTAGTTTTGATGAGATAGAAGCCTCTATTAAAAATATGGTTGAAGTAAATCATGTCAAATTGATAATTGTAGAAGGTTTTGATTTTATTGAAGAATTGGTTGATTCAGAGAAAAAAGATTATAGAACGATTTTAGAATGTATGATTAATAATTTTAAGTTTGTTGCAAATGAGCTTAACGTTCCTATTATGCTTGTTATGAATCTTTCTTCTTCAGAAAATGAGAACGAACCGAACTTGTTGGATTTTAAGAAACATCTGGTTATACCGCGGGTGGCGGATAAGGTTTTGTTTATTCATAGAAATCTTATGTTAGAATCAACTAACGAAGTTGATGCAAAAATAATAATTGCTAAGAATGGAAGCGGGTGTACAGGAGAAATGAAGTTGCGATTTGATACGAAAACAGCTAGATTTATATGGAGAGTAATTAGAAAATAAACAGATAGGTGTAAATATGAAAAAACTTTTATGGCTTGATGATTTTAGAAATCCAACAGATTATGTTGATGGAGATTATGATATTTTTTGGGTAAGGAATTACACTGAGTTTTGTAAGTTTATTGTAGAAAATGGACTTCCTGATATTATCTGCTTTGACCATGACCTCGGTGAAGAAAAGTCTGGTTATGATTGTGCGAAGTTTGTTGTAAATTATTGTCAGGAGCATAATCTTGATATTCCATCTTATGATATTCAGAGCTCAAATAATGTTGGTAAGGATAATATCAGAAGTTTGATGAATAACTGGCATCGGGTGTTTTTGGACAGAAATAGTGAGGAGAAAATTGAATAGTTGTACTGTGCCATCAGTGGGTATATGGTGGTTTTACTATGATGAAGTTCTTTATGCTGATCCTGTGGAAGTTGAAAATGGACTTCCTTATGGTGATTGTATTACAGGTCTTTCTGACCATGCAGATTTTTGGGAAAAACTTGCGGCAGACGGTGAATTAGAAAAGATTCCACAATTCTTACGTTCAGAATATTTTTATATTCCTCGTGGACGAGTTGTTTTTCATAAAGACACAAGAAGATTTACAATTTTACATGGAGGTCTTAAGAAAAACGAATTAAATAAAATCCGCAAGTTTTTCTGTCTTCCAAAAGAACTAACGGATTTTGATACGGATTTTCATTATACGATGAAGTCATCAATTTAGTTGATTGTTTTGAAAAAAAAATTAAAACTTACTCTCATCCTTTGATAGTCCTCCTGTAATACAATAATGAGTATTGAATATTGCAGGAGTTCTTTTATGATACATCTTAAACCCTCACAGAAAAAATTATTAAATACGAAAGTCCACTTTACTAAATCATTGCCACGAAACTCTATTAGAGGTTATGAATTAATCCGGAATCCAAAAGATAATAATTTTTATTATATAAAAGATAATCAGAAAAAATATTATGGAAGAGCTGCAAAAAATCCAAAAACGTGGAAAATTAATTTTAATAAGAGTTTATATAGTGAAAAAAAGCAAAAATCTGGTTTTGTTGCTAGCATCAATTGCTTTTATTTGTGTGAAATGGAATATCCAGAAAAATATTTTTTTTGCTAGTGATGAAATAATTAATTGCAGCTTTAGTGTAAGAAGAACATGGGAAACTGAAATTTTAGTTGCAAAAATATATTTTAAGAATGAATACTTTCCAAAAAATGTACACTTAGATTGTATAAAAGAATATGAAGGTTTCTGTGATGGAAAAGAAACAGAAGAAATGCTTAAACGAATTAAAGCAATACAGGAAAAGCAGTCTCTTCCAAATACAATAAAATACAATCAGGATGGAACAATCTTAATTGAAGGAAAAGACTTTTATTTGGATTCTGACTTAATCATTCAAGAAAGACAACACGGATTATTGCTTGATATCAAAAATCGACAGGTGCAATTTCTTTCAGAAAAAGATGATGAATGGTTTGATATTACTGATACTGAATATCAGGAAATTATTTCGGTTTTGAAAAGTACAATTAAAGAAGAACACGGTTTTAAGCCTACTGTAGTTTATGGTACAACTAATTTTGATAAACTTGTGAATTTTACAAATTATCCATTTGCGCCTGAAATTAATGAATTTTCAAGAATAATGGGCAAAAGTTTTCCTTCTGATTTTGTAAAAAATGATACAAATGGGGTCAAGCATTTTATAGAATATTGTGGTATTCCGTATTCTCCAGCAATAAACAGGATATTTCTTCTTGGACATAGGAAATTTTCACAGTTTCTTGGAATATGGGGATTTGGTTATAGAAATCTTCAAAACATTGAAAAAATAATGTCTATTGATAAGGAAATGTTTTTTGCAGAAGCTGCCTTAAAATATGGAAAAATAGGGTCATTTATTATAGATAAAAAAAGAAAAACAGGATTTCATTTTGTTAATATGAATTTTCCTTTAACTAAAATCAATCTTTTAACAAAAATTTGTGATGAAAAAACAAGCATAAAACTTCTGGCAGAGATATTTAAAAATGGCGTTTATTGGCATGATAGCTTTCATTGCACTCCTTACATGTATTCAGATTTGAATCTTCCAGATGCTTATATCTACCTTTGCAAGTTATATAAAGAAGATGCTCTATCTACTGAAATAATTAATAAAATCATTAAAGATTGGTTTACAAAATACAATCATGATATGCTCATGCATATATGGAACGAGATTCATCCTGATGGAATAATGGATTTTAAAATAGAATATTCAGTATCAGAACGAAAACTAGAATTTGAATCAAAAGGTTTTAACTTCTGTTTGCCAGAAGATACTAGAAAACTTGTAGATATCGGTGCAAAAATGAATATCTGTGTCGGACATCTTTATCGCGAAATGGCTGTAAAAAAACAATGTACGATTGTCTATGTTGAAAGAGTTTTCGAATATAAAATGTGCATTGAATTGAAAAAGAAAAAAGGTCAATTTTGTCTTGTTCAGGTAAGTGAGTTTTCAAATCATCCACCAGAGGGAAAAAATAAGGAAATGTTGGCTGACTGGTGTCAAATAGATAATATATTTACTGATTATATACGGTGGTAGGGAGAGGGAAATAAAGATTTATATTTCAAATAATCTGGTATTACAGAGAACGTTTTATTTGTTTTACAATTTCTCCAGCATCTTTTAAAGTACTAAACACTCTAGAAACCTGAATAACAGTAATTGTGCCAATGTGTCCTCTCGTTATTGAATGAACTTTTTCGTCGAGTTTAAACTCTCCTGGAAAACTCCATCTATTTAATAAATCAAAAGACTCCTTTCCTTCACATATAAGAATCTTTGGGTTGATTTCATTTATCATTCTTCTAGTCCAATTACCACAAAGTTCATATGATGACACTTTGAAATTAGCACTTATTTGTGTAAAGAGCTTTTTCATATCACTTGATTTTTCTGTGGCAAAATAGCAGAAGTTACTTTTTACACTGTTTATTAATAAATCTTTTCGATTCAAACAATTTTTCATATTTCCAAAAACATAATTCCAGTCTCTCTTTAAAATGTAGTAAATACTATCATCAACATATTCATTTATTTGAGGTGGCTCAATCCGATGTACAAGAGTTTTGTTGTTGTTGTTATAATAACCTGCTCCAGGATTAATTCCTAAAAACATAATTTCAGGATTTTCTATAATCGGGCTAAACCAAACTGTTATTCCCCGGTATAGTTTCTTGATTTTTTCATCAGTGTTATAAAGCTTTTCAAGTTTTACATGCCATTCATCAGCTTCTTTTGCAATTTTGGATAATTCATTTCTGTCCATAGTTTGCTCCATAATATATTTTTTCATAAACAATAAAAATTTATGATTAATCCTTTTTCTCTAATTCTTCTATCTGCTTCTGAAGTTCTGTAATCTGTTGCGAAAGTGATTCAAGCGTTACTATAGTTTGACTTGCATTTTTATTATTCTTTGCTTCCTTATCACGTTCTCTTCCCATTGAATCTACAATGATTCCTACAATTACATTCATAATTACAGAAGCTGCGATAAAGGCAAATGAAAGAAAATAAACCCAAGCCCAGGAGTAAATTTGTATAATAGGACGGGCAATGCCAGAAAACCAGGAATCAAATGTTGTGATTTGGCAAAGAGTTAGGATAGAGGTTCCGAGACTTCCAAAATATTGAGGAAAATCTTCACAAAAGATATTAGTCCCGATTATTGCATATACATACGCAAATACGGCTAGAAAACAAAAAGTCCATATAATACCTGGGATTGCCTTTAATAATCCTTTTAGATTTGTACGTAGTTGAGAAAATTCATTTACAATTTTTAATGATTTTATTATTCGTAATGAACGTATTGCTTTTATTACTTTGAATGAACGGAAAACTCTGAAAACACGTAAAACTGTAAAATACGGAAGAGAAGAAAATAAAGAAACTAACACAATAAGTAAATCTGAAATATTCCATTTGTTCCACTTATATTTATCCTTTCCTATTTTCTTTCGGAAAAACTCTTTATTGTAGACAACAATCTTAAAAATCAGTTCTGCAACGAAAATATATAAACAGACTTGATCTATCCAGAACAAAATATTTCTGAATTGTTCTGAAATATTTTTAGAAGTTTCAATTCCAAGTGAGACTGTATTTATTATGATTATAAGAATCATGATAAACTCATAAGGAGAATCAACATCACCATCTACAAAATCTTGTAAATCTTTAAGAGTTTTATATTGTTTTGATTTCTTTTCCATACAATTTTAGTCCTTCAAGAATGAGCAAGCTTATCATCAGTAATGTAAAACAATTAACGAGCTGGAAAATGATTTCCTGTTGGTGATTTATTACATGTATAAGCACATAAGGTTTTCATATTATTAAATTCTCTTCCGCAGTATTTGCAAGAGTAAGTTGTTTTAATGCCGCCTTCATAGGGAATATGCTTTCTATTTGGAGATTTTATACAATTAGAAGCACATAATGCTTTTAGATTTCTAAATTCTGTTCCACAGTATTCGCATAGATATACATCTGACTCATTACCTTCAAACAACTGATGTTTGCCAGTATCAGATCTGTTACAAGAATAAGTTGTTAGAACTCTTAAATTTGGAAAATCCTGTCCACAACATTTACAATAAAAGTTTGCCATATTTTATCCCCCTGATTTATTATATAATGATAATCCCAATTTGTATAAATTTTTTCATAAAAAGTATTAACTTTAAGTATGCCTTCAAAGACTACGATGAATTCCTTTTAGCTTCCTAGTTTCTGATTTCTATACATTCAACAAAAATCTTTCCTGTCATTATTTCCTCCATGAATAAATAGTTTTTCACACTTCTATTATTTCTTAAAATTTGTCAATAATTCTATTTTCCTTAAAATACCTTAATGCATCATCAGCTAAATCATATCCCTTGGCTGAAGATTTAGAAAAATAATCATAGGAGAGTTCTAAATCTTTTTTCTCCTACCAATAAAGATGTGTCAACACTGCCATTGCTTCTGTGCTTTTGTTATTTGCACTTTTTTATATCATTGAAATGCTATGTTCAGATTTTGTCCATAAAAACACCTCTTTTTGTATTATTGCATCAAATGACTATCAATTTATGAGAGTGTTTTAAGTTTATAAGTTTTTTCAGAATGATTTGACTTTTATTGAAAATATGTTATATTAAAGAAAAGGAAATGCTCGATTCATCGGGTCGTCTCCACTTATTTTGTGCAAAAGCCGCCATAAGTGTGTTGGACTAGGGCGGCTTTTTTTATCTACTCATTTCTATTTCTAAAATATGAGAGAACTGCTATAACTGTACCTATTACTGTAGCAACACAAGTTACTAAAGCAATAATATGTTCACAAGTCATACGCAAGCCTCCTTTCCAATTATTTCGGTATAAACCGATTGAGTTTGGTGGAGGCACCGCCAGAATCGAGCATTTCCAATATCATTATTATAGCACACTATTTGTATAGTGTATAGTATAATATTTTATCGGCGCAATGACATGTTATTAATCTTCCCTCATAGAAGCAAATGGGTCAACTGTTCTGTATTTTTCGCGGAGCTTTGGTTTTTCAATTTTACCTGTAGGGTTACGAGGAACCGGAGCAAAAATAAGTTTTCTCGGGCGTTTGTAACGTGGCAACTCAAGACAGAACTCGTTTACTTCATCTTCTGTAAGGGTAAAGCCTTCTTTAACTTCGATTACGGCAGCGGCAATTTCGCCAAGTCGCTGATCGGCAAGACCGATTACGGCAACATCCTTAATCTGATTCATTTTGCGGAGGAAGTCTTCAATCTGAACAGGATAAATGTTTTCACCACCAGAGATAATAACATCCTTCTTTCGGTCAACAAGCCAGATAAAGCCGTCTTCATCCTGCATGGCAACGTCACCAGTGTAGAGCCAGCCTTCATCATCAAGAACTTCTGCTGTAGCTTCCGGATTTTTGTAGTATTTGACCATAACTCCAGGACCAAATACTGCAAGTTCACCAACTTCGCCCTGTTTAACATCTTTTCGGTTTTCGTCAACAATGCGGGTTTTCCATCCGTAACCTGGAATACCAATTGCGCCAACCTTATGATTGTTTCCAATTCCAAGGTGAACACAACCTGGCCCGATTGATTCAGAAAGACCGTAGTTTGTATCATAATCGTGATGAGGGAAGTATTTGAGCCAGTCTTCAACAAGCTTTTTAGGAATTGGCTGAGCACCCATATGAGTAAGACGCCACTGGTCAAGTTTGTAATCTGAAAGAGAAACTTCACCGCGGTCAAGAGCATTTAAAATATCCTGAGCCCAAGGTACAAGCAGCCACACGATTGTACAGCCTTCATCGCTAACGGCCTTGAGCACGTGTTCCGGTTTAGTACCACGCAAAAGAACAGCTTTTCCTCCACTAATCAACGAACCGAACCAGTGCATTTTTGCACCTGTATGGTAAAGAGGCGGAATACAAAGGAAGCAGTCATCCTTTTTCTGGCCGTGATGATTCTGTTCGCAGGCAGCCGAATGCATAAGGGCACGGTGCTTGTGAAGAATTGCCTTTGGAAAACCTGTTGTACCTGAACTAAAGTAAATTGCGGCATAATCATCATCAGTAATATCAAAGCCAGGATTTTCCGAAGAGTAGTTCATGGCAGACATAAAATAATCTTCTGCAAAAGATGGACATTCACCTTCGCCAACATAAATTAAAAGGCGGTGGGCAATAATTTTTTCGTAAATTGCTTCAATTCGGCCAATAAACTTAGGACCAAACATCAAAACAGAAACATCTGCAAGGTTAACACAGTATTCAATTTCATCACTTGCATAACGGAAGTTAAGTGGTACAGCAAGTGCACCAATCTTTAAAATACCAAAATAAATCGGAAGCCATTCAAGACAGTTCATAAGAAGGATTCCGACTTTATCACCTTTTCGTACACCACGCTCCAAAAGATAGTGAGCACAGCGGTTTGCTTTTTCATTAAAGATTTTCCAGGTAATTTCTCTTCGATATGGAAGATGTGGTTCAGATTGTGTTAAATCGTATTCTTTCCAGATTTTGCGGAATGAATCTTTTTCTTCCGGGTTTAATTCTACAAGTGCACAGTCTTTTCCATAAAGTTCTGCGTTTCTTTCAAGATATTTGGTAATCGGCATTTTTTATTTATCCTTAAAAAGTTAATTATTTATAAAGTCATATTATAAAGCAAAAGGTTTAATTTTTAAAGATAATATTTTATAATCAATAATAAAAGAGAGGTTTCAAGTATGAATAAAAAAGAAGGCGTGAATAAAAAAACATTTAACGAAAATTATATGGGGCTGTCTCAGACAAAAAACATTCTTGGACTTTTTTCTCTTTTGATTATTCTGCATCATATAGCCCTAAAAATGCCTGCCCACCCTGCAAATATTCTTTTACCTTTTAAAAGCATTGGTTATCTTTTTGTTTCCTACTTTTTCTTCTGCTCAGGTTATGGTTTATACAAAAGTTTTATTTCTAAAACCGATTATCTCAAGGGATTTTTAAGTAAGCGCATAATTCCAATTGCAATCAGTTTTTTTGTAACAGATTTGCTTTTTCAGTTTGCACGACTTTCAAGGGGAGAACCAGGCTTTCCTGCAAGCACCTACAGCTGGTTTATTTTTGTAATAGTTGCATTATATTACACCTTTTACTTGTGCTTTAAACATATAAAAAAATCCCCTGAAATTGTCCTTCTATGTCTCACGCTTTTATACTGTCTGCTATGCCGCCTGCTTTATGTAGAAACCTATCTTTATAACAGCATAATCGCTTTCCCAATAGGAATCTTTTTTGCTAAATATAATGAAAAGATTTGCAGTCTTACTAAAAAACACTGGCTGCCGGTATTTTTAATCACTACAATCATTCTGGCACTTCTGCTTATTATTTGCCTTGATGAAAGGAGACACTACACAGACTTTCATACAATCACGCAGATTATAAGCACTATATTTTTCTGCCTGACCATAACTTTTTTAAGCATGAAAATAAGGTTTGAAAATAAAGTTTTCTCTTTTCTTGGGGAAATGACGCTTGAAATCTATTTGGTTCATGTGCTTTTTGTAGAAATCTTTGCAGCAAAGTTTATAGGATATCTTGAACCAATATTCTATATTAAAAATCCAATTTTATACTCGGCTGCAATTTTTATCCTTACAATACCGCTTGCTTATGGAATAAAGCTTTTAAGAACAAAGCTTCCGCAATTTATTATTGGAAAATCATATACACAATACATTGGAAAGTTTCTTAAACGCCTTCTTAAAATTATAATAATTCTTTTTGTCCTGGCAGCCGGATATTTTTCTATTACAAGCCATATCAAAACAAAGAAAAGTGCAGAAAGCATAAAAAAATACAGTGATGATTTTATCAGCTACACAAATATTGACGGCAAAAATATGGCTTCCTATATCACGGGAGAAGGAGAAGATACAATTCTGATTCTTGGAGATTTGGAAGATCCTTCCCCTACACTTTCTTTAAGACCACTTGCAGATCATCTGGCAGAAAATTATAAAGTGATTGTAATAGATTATTTTGGACAGGGCTTTAGTGATAATACAAAAGAGGAACGTTCAGTTGAAAATATAGTTTCGGAGCTTCATTCTTTTGTTACACAGCATGAACTTGCAGATAAGGGCGATAAAGGTAATGAAGGTGCCTCTGAATCAGATTCTTCCTTTATTTTGATGAGCATTGCTGCCTCCGGACTTTACGCTGCTTCATATCTAAATAATTACCCGGAAGAAGTAAAGGCACTTATCGGCTTTGATATGATTACCCCGGCTCTGATAAGCGAATATTATGACAATGCAGATTTTACCGAAAAGCAGAGTTATCTTGTTTCAAAAATGTATGAAAATCAAAAAAGACTTTTACATAAGTTTATGTCGATTAGCGGTTTTATACGGATGGAGCTTGTAATGTATGAGCAGCTTTTTGCAACAGATGTAATGAGTAATTATTTTGATGTAGTTGAAGAAAAACTCATTGAAAGAAGATATAGAAAAGAAGAAATAGAATCCGTGGCAAACTTATGCAGGGGTGCAAGAAATATGGATTTTACAAGGCTTCCTTCCAAACTACCTGTTCTTTTAATGACCAGACAAAAGGAAATGCTGGATTCATATACAAAAATGATTACAGATTCTTCAATTCAATCATGCGTAAAAATGACTAATGAAAATTATCAGCTGATTTACAGGCCGATTTCAATTGTCACACAGATAAATGACTTTTTAGGTAAGAATTGATTGTATTGATTTTATTGATTTTTATTACAGAATTGATTTAGTGTCAAAATTATTCTATTATACAATGTAGATAAACATTGGTATTTTATAATAAATTGCTAACAGTCGCATAAGTGTATATACAGGAGAATAAAATGGATAAATTAAAAATATTATTGGCAAAAGGAAGAATCTACGAATCAGTTTATGAATTGTTGAATGACGTAGGCATTTCAATCTATCTTCCAGACAGACAGTATTTTCCAACAACTAACCAGAAAGATTTAGCTTTTCAGGTTGTAAAGCCACAGATTACAAGCCTTCTTTTGGCAAACAATAAAGCCGACGTAGGATTCAGCGGTAAAGACTGGGTTTACGAAAACGGTGTTCAGGACCAGGTTGTAGAAATTATGGATTTGGGTTTTGACCCGGTAAGAATTGTTGCCGCTATTCCAGAAGCCCGTGATTTTGAAAAAATCCTCAAAGGTAAAGTTACAATCGCAACTGAATATCAGGCTTTGAGCAAGCAGTGGGTAGAAAATAAAAAGATTGACGGAACAATTTTTAGAACCTGGGGTACTTCGGAAGGATTCGTTCAGGATACAGATGACGCAATCGCTCAGGTTTTGATTGATAATACTTCTACTGGCTCATCTTTGAAAGCAAACAGACTTAAAATCGTTGATACATTGATGGAATCTTCTACAAGAATGTACGCTAGCAAAGAAGCAATGGCTGACCCGGAAAAAAAGCAGAAAATCATGGAATTGAAAATGCTTTTTGAAACAGTTTTGAACGCACGCAGCCGGGTTATGCTTGAAATGAACGTAAGCGAAAAAGATTTTGAAGGTCTTATCAAAGGTATTCCAAGTATGAAGAGCCCGACAGTTTCTCCTCTCTTTGGCGGAAACGGTTATGCTGTAAAAATCGCTGTAAAAAAATCAGAAGTACCAACTCTGCTTCCTCAACTGCAGAAGCTGGGTGCCTCTGACATCGTTGAATATGAATTACGAAAGGTTATGCTTTAATTCTGGAGGCTTTTATGAGAACGGCTACTGTAAAACGAATTACCGGTGAAACTCAGATTGAACTTACTCTGAATCTTGATGGAAGCGGAAAATGTACTGTTGAAAATCCAATCGGTTTTTTTGATCACATGTTAAAATCCTTCTGCAAGCACGGACTTTTTGATTTGTCAGGCACAATTAAAGGTGATTTGAACGTCGACCAGCACCACACTATAGAAGATACAGGAATTGTTTTGGGACAGTGCTTTAAGGAAGCCTTGGGAGACTGTGCCGGAATCTACCGCAGTGGATTTTTTATTTATCCTATGGATGAATCTTTGGTTCAGGCTGCCGTTGATTTTGGCGGACGACCTTATCTGGTTTGTAATTCTAATTTGAGTGGCATGCCTCTGGTTTCTGTCAGCGGTGGAAAAGAAGCTTCTTTCCAGACAGACTGCTTTGAAGATTTCTGGCAGGGCTTTACAAATGCTGCTTTATGCAACCTGCACATTGATGTTATTCGTGGACGCAGTGACCACCACAAAATCGAAGCAGCATTTAAGGCAGTTTCAAGGGCAATCAGAGCGGCTGTAGAAATTGACCAGCGAAGAAATGGCAGCATTCCAAGCACAAAGGGTGTGATTGTATAAATGAATACATCGAATGACTCTATAAGCGGAACTACAACAGGCAGAATTGCAACTAGTGGCGAAATTATAGTTTATACAGACGGCGGTTGCAGCGGAAATCCTGGAGCCGGCGGCTGGGGAATTGTAATTATCGCTGACGGAATTGCAAAACAGCTCAGCGGTGGGGAAGCTATGACTACCAACAATAAGATGGAGCTTTCTGCCGCAATTGCTGCCCTATCTGTAATAAAAAACACACCTTCATTTGCAGGCAGACACGTTACAGTGAACATCGACAGTCAGTATGTAAAAAATGGAATTACAGTCTGGATTCACAGCTGGAAAAAGAAAGGCTGGGTTACCGCGGATAAAAAGCCTGTAAAAAACAAGGAGCTATGGCTTCAGCTGGATGAACTTAATTCTGCGCTGGATGTTACCTGGAACTGGGTAAAAGGTCACGCAGGAATTGAATACAACGAAGTTTGCGACCAGTTATGTCAGGCAGAAATAAAAAAATATAAATAATATTTGTGAAAACATGGGGCTGTCTAATCAGTAAGAATTATGTCATTTAGAGATTGTCGCATCAAGTGCGACAATGACATTTTGGACTTATCAGACAGCCCCATGATTTTTTTTTGATTTTTTTTCCAAAAAATGGTCTTTTTTCTTCATTTTTTTACTAATAATAGGTATGAAGAAAAATACTTTTTATTTTCGCTTTTTAGTTGTTCTTGCGTGGTTGTCAGGTGGCTGTCTGACTATTTTAGGCTGCACGTTGATTCTGAGCTGTTCAATTGACAATAAACTGGATAGTCATGAAAAAATCAGCGTATATCTTCCTGAGTGGCCACCTTTTGAAGATGTCATTCAAAGCCAGGCAGAAACATGGCCCTGTCAATCCACTTATCCGGAGCTTGCAAAATGGATTATCAGAATCCGCGGGGAAGAGCTTGATAAAAAAATGGAAGTGTCTGCTGACGGATTAGACGGCAGTGAATCTAACACGGTTGGATTAAATGAAAATACTTGCGATATCAGCACGACACCGTTTTCAATCAGTCTGGAAGTTGCAAAAAACAAGCCGCTTTCTATAACCGCTACTCCAATCACACTGAATAAGAATAATCAGCCTGTAGAGTTTTTTAAATGTGCAGGTGCGATTTATCCGCAGAACTATGAAGTCATGAAGAACAAAGGAAAGTTCTGGCAGGGCAATAAGGGGAATGTACAGATGAGTTGGGAAAACGGGTTTTCAGCACAGCTTATGCAGACCTTGTATGATTCGACGGGTCTGAGTGGCTATGATGAAGAAAAGGTTCAGGACTTTATTGCGCGCTTTAACTGGAAAAAACTACAGCTGTATATTCAGGCGCAGATTGATTCTTTTGAAGACAATATGCAGGCAGAAATGAATATACAGGCAAACGCGGATACACAGGCTGCTACTCTACCTGTATTTTACAATCCGTGGCTTTTGGATATGCAGACGGTTTTAGAAAAAATAGCAACGAAAGATTTTACAGCAACGGCTTTGAATCTTAAAAATATATTTCAAATCAATTTAGAAGATAAAATAAACTGTGGGAACAGCGAGTCAATTGCGGTAATGTCTTCCTTTGTACCAGAAAATCAGATTATTCAAAAATACGGGACAATCAGCCTTGCAAAAGATAAGGCAAATCTTTTTTCTCTGGATAATTTATACGGTGTAATTTTTACGGGCACTTCTGCAAAGAATGTATCAATTGAATATGTTTTTTTGCCGATATTTATAAATGATGAAAAGTAGTAGAAAATCAGTTTTTAATATAAATCGTCCATCAATCACACGTATTGCACGACTCCTTATGGGACTTGCCCTTTTTAGCTTGAGTGTGACTTGTATTTCCTGCAAAAAGAAGGAATCAGAGCAGAAGTTTACTGAGAACATTAAACCTATAAAAAGCGATCATAAATGGTATTATTTTGATGATTCGAATATTCTTCCTGTAGATAAACCGCAGAATGTTCCTGTAAAACAGTTTCTTCCCTGGACAGAAGCAGTGCGTATTTCATCAGCAAATAATTCAAGTTCTGCTTCCTATGCGATTGTGAATAGACTTGGGATTTTGTGCTTTAACGGAGACAGATTTTCACTGGAAAAAGATATATCACTTTTCAGCGAAAGAACCGCACAAAATCTTGTATTTTTTAATGATACACCGATTTTTTCTGTTTATAAAAGTGCCTTTTTTAACAATACCATTTTGCAGCCTTCATATTCAGAGGATGATTTCCTGCATTATTTTTTAGTGCAGTTTGATGAAAAAACAAAGATTTCTTATCCGCTGATTAACAGTACAAATTTAACGGATTTGAAAAATACAGAAGTTGTAGATTACATCTGGGATGGAAAAACCTTCACCTGCTGCTTAAAGTCGTTGGGCAAGGAAAAAACTGATTTTTCTTATGTGCGCTGGAGCCCGGTTGTGCCAATTCTTTCTTTAAGTCCGGTAAATGCTTCAGAAAATATTATAAAGACAGCCGCGGACGTAAAATCTTTCCGCGATGCAAAGGCACAGATTGATTATGCTGCTGCACCAGACCGCATAAAAAAAATGCTCGCAGGATTTTCTGATACGATTCCTTTTTCACTGGAAGTAAAAACTGCCGGCGGTTATTCTACGAGAAAATATTTGAATCAGATTAATACAAAAAGCGCGGTTGGTACACAGGGTGTTGATACATCAACATCAAGCGTTGGTACACAGGGCGTTCAGGAATTAAAGGCGTCTGCAATTTTGGCAGAAAGCTGGAGCGCTGTTCTTTTTGAAGATGGAACCTTTTTTATAGAAGGAGCCTTACCCGGCAAACATATTTTGAGGGGCGGTAAAACAGTTGCAATTCGTTTGCCAAAGTTGCCACCTCAGTTCGTATATTCAGATTTTGTTATTTCCGGCACAAGTTTATACGCCGCATGGGAAGAAAGCGCCTTTTTCAAAACCAGCCGCAGCGGATTTTTAAGCGTAGATTTAGATTCGACACTGTATAAGGTGCTGAGGTAGTAATTTTTCGTTGTTTTCTCTACACCATATTAAATCTTCACCAATCTCACATCAAACGAAAAATCATGCACTTCTGCCACAAAAACTTTTTTGTAATCTTCATGCAGGGGATTCAAAAGCAGATTAAACTCGTGGTCGTATTCATAAGGAAGAATTACCGAGGGAACTTTGAGCATCAAGGCAGATTTTTCTTTGAGCCATTTTGTTCCGTAAACAACAGGCTCCTCATCATTTTCCAGCCGCAAGATTTTTAGAGAAAACATTTCATCGGGAACATAGATTTTGGCATAAGCCATATTTACAGGAGGCAAGGATTTGTCAGTATGAACAAGGATTTCCAGGGCAGCAAGAGATAAAGAAGATGAAGTGTAAAGTGCGGGAGTGCCTTTTTCGTTCCAGCGGCCACCGAATAATTCTGCACCGCGACCAGACAAATCCTCTATGTGTTCTTTTCGGGCAATTCTAAAAACGACCATCTTTGCAGACCATTAGGAGTAAACACCGTATTCAATGCGACCGAGCATATCCATAACTTCTTCGGCGCCAAAACGAGAGCTCAAAGCCTGAACTGGAGTTATATTCCCCAAAACAGAATTAGGAGTTTTCAGCCATTTTACGGCATTTTCCTGGGAACCAAAAATCTCACTTGCCTTACTGTAAGCCCTCATAAGGGAAATTGTAACTTCGGCAGCCTGTGGAGGAATATTTTGATTGGACTTAAGTCTGGAAAGTGTGCGCGCACTTGTTCCTGCAATTACAGCAAACTCTTTGTCTGTAAAATTGAATATTACGTGAACAAAACTATTGTATTCATTTTTTGAAAGACCTTTTAATGCAAGGTTCCTGCAAATAATTGGTGTATAAGTTTTATTTATATTCATACGCACCTCCTGTTTGGCATAAAAATTGCGAAGCTCATCAAATCGCCATCTGTCTTTAATCATAACGCCATTTGTCTATTTTTACAAGCATTTTTTTGATTTCATCACACTTCCCCTCGCACAATCTTCTTAAAAACCTCATTTATTGCAATTGTACTACATAATATGGTAAAATAACGCATTATGGATTTGATAAAGAAACTTGACGAATGTGAAAAACGCTTTGCTCTTGTAAGCGAAATGGTAATGGACCCAAACCTGGTCAAAGATGCAAAAAAATACAAGGACACAATGCGTGAACACGGTTATTTGAGTGAAGTTTGCGCGCTTTATGATGAATACAAAAAGGTTCTTACAGGCATTCAAGATGCAAAAGAAATGATTACCAACGAAGATGATGCCGAAATGCGCGAAATGGCCCGCGAAGAATTAAAGGAACTTGAAGAAAGACAGCCAAAGCTTGAAGAAGATATTAAATTAAAATTAGTTCCGCCTGATCCACTTGATGAAAAGAACATCATTCTTGAAATCCGTTCTGCTGCCGGTGGTGATGAAGCTTCACTTTTTGTACGTGATCTTTGGGAAATGTACTGTCATCTTGCTGACCGCAAAGGATGGAAAACAGAAACAATGGAAGCCCAGGAAACTGAGGTTGGCGGTTTTAACAAGATTGTTACTTCAATCAGTGGAAAGTTTGTTTATGGAACCTTGCGCTGGGAATCTGGTGTTCATCGTGTTCAGCGAGTACCGGAAACAGAAAGCCAGGGAAGATTGCAGACTTCAACAGCGACAGTTGCCGTTCTTCCTGAAGCCGAAGAAACTGAAATTGAAATTAAAGACAGTGATGTTCGTGTTGATGTTATGCGCGCTGGTGGTCCAGGTGGACAGTGTGTTAATACTACCGACTCAGCAGTTCGCTTGACTCATATTCCAACTGGTATTGTAGTTATTCAGCAGGATGAAAAATCTCAGATTAAGAATAAGGCAAAGGCTTTCCGAGTTTTGCGTGCCCGTCTTTTTGATTTGGAAGAAAGTAAAAAACAGGCAGAAAGAGCCGCAGCCCGTTCAAGTATGGTTGGTTCCGGTGCCCGTTCCGAAAAAATCCGTACTTACAACTTCCCTCAGGACCGCGTAACAGATCACCGAATCAATCTTTCGCTCCACAATCTTCCTGGCTTTATGATGGGAAACATGGACGATATGCTCGATGCTTTAAACGTTTACGCTAAGGAAGAACAGCTCAAGGCTGATATTTCTGAATTATAATTGAACATCAGTTAGTATAATTCTATGACGATTTTTCAGGCAAAGTCACAGTTTGCTAAAGAGCTTACATCTTTCTCGCCTAGTCCTCAGCTTGATGTGGAAGTGATTTTTTCTCATTTTTTGCAGATGGATAAAACAAGTCTTTTGCTAAACCGTGACAAAGCCCTGACAGACGACCAGTTTTCTGAACTGCAAACTGCGATTGAAAAAAGAAAAACCGGACTTCCCGTAGCCTACATCACAGGTCACCGCGAGTTTTTTGGTTACGATTTTTTAGTAAATCCATCCGTTTTAATTCCTAAGCCTGATACTGAGATTCTTGTAGAAAAGGCAATCCAAATCATAAAAGAAAAATACAAGGCTGAAAAGTCGGATATTGAAGGGGTGAATGACCGAATCCTTACTGTCTGCGATATGTGTACCGGAAGTGGCTGCATTGGTATTTCTGTGCTTAAGGCTCTTTCCCAAGATGGAACAATTCCTTCTGACAGGCTTCCAAAGTTTACCCTTGCTGATATAAGTGCAAAGGCGCTTGAAACCGCCCGTCTAAACGCCGAACACATTTTATCAAAAAGCGAACGCGAAAGAATCCGTTTTATTCAGTCAAATCTTTTTGAACAACTTCCAATGCAGTTTGACATCATCCTTACAAATCCGCCTTATATTCCTCACAAAATGGTTGATGAACTTTTGCAGGACGGACGGAATGAACCAAGGCTTGCATTGGATGGTGATATTTCGCCAGATTCAGGAAACAGCAGCCAGACTGATGACGGACTTGAAATTATCAGAAATCTTATTCCTCAAATGCAGGAACATCTTTCTCCCAACGGCCACTTTTTAATGGAAACCGGCGAATACAATGCAAAAGCAGCCGAGCGCCTTGCCCAAC
>JAEEGK010014109.1_pt1 | contig 17893 bp, 12 predicted proteins | sample 8958771 | NCBI WGS metagenome assembly JAEEGK01 (sample SAMN16246547, study PRJNA631951) | gut metagenome | biome: gut microbiome; feature: rumen; material: SC-attached | host: Bos | place: Iran: Karaj | collected 2018-10
CTCATCCACTGTCTGAAGAATGCCCGCCCAGGTAGGGTCGTAAACTATACGAAGCTTGCCCCAGTCGGTGTAGAGTCTTGCGGCGGATTTCTCGCCTTTACCCTTTTGTACGGCTATTCTGAAGCCTTCTCCTTCAGGCTGAGCGGGGATTAAGAATTTGGCCTTAACAAGCTCCTGCTCCATTTTGCTTGAGAACATGCCAAAAGCAACGGAATTGTCGGAGCTTCCGTCATCCGTAAGCTGATTCATGAGAAGAAGCCATCTTACAAAGTCGGGATTGCTGATGCCGTATTCGTCTCCCTCGTCGGAAGGCTTCTCCACCAGTATTTCTGCGGGAATTCTGGCATCGGTATCGTTAAAACGTACTCCTGCGGCGCCATTAATGTAGAAGCATCCGCCCAGGAATGGAACCATGTTGTCCTTGGAAACATGTCTTACCTCAAAGAATTCGGGGTCAAAGTTTTCCATGACTCTTTCTTTGTCCGCTTCAGTTACGACGATTATATCGGGGAAGGTGCAATAGTAAGCCCCCTTACCCTTTGTAAGTACGTTGTTAAACATAAAGGGTTCGTTGGTGCGCTTGGAATATATAATATTAAGACCGTCAAGTTCAAAAATCTTTTCGCACATAGCGTTCATGAGGCCTTCGAGTCTGTCTTTGTATTTGTCGGTTTCGCTGTCCCCAAAGTGTTTGTTGGAAGCGTACTGCCAGAAGCATCTCCAGATTTCCACAAGGTCGGTAAGCTCCATGGAACCAAAGTCCTTCTCATTAAGATCCAAGTCTCTTGCGGCCACAAATACATTACCGAGCACGTTAACATAGGCCTTTCTGACCTCACGATCTGTAGCGCTTTCCGAATGAAGCACGATGCCGTTTCTTAACTTAAGCTTTCCTTCGCACTCAAAATATACCAGAAGGTTGCACTCTCCGGCCTTGCTCACAGGCTCAACTTCTTTGCCTCTTCTAAGGCCTACCCTGGTAACCGTTACGCGATGCACTCTGTCCGTATCTCTTCCCGGGTCCGTCAAAAGAAGATGCTCGCCGGGCGTTACAAAACCGGTCGCCTTTCCTTCAATCGCATAAACTCCGGGCTCCTCCGTCAAAAATGCATTAACGGCTCCCACCACGAATGCTTTGTCCATAAAAAATCCTCCCAAAACTGTTATTTAAGTATTTCGTCCGAATCAAGCCATATTGTAAACGGACCGTCATTTTCAAGATTAACCTTCATATCCGCCCCGAACTCTCCCGTCTCGGTGTGCAAAGAATACGTCTCCCTTGCCTCGGATATCATATATTCATATAAAGCCTTAGCATGCTCTGGCGCCCCCGCCCCCGTAAAAGAAGGCCGGTTACCCTTCCTCGCATCTGCGTAAAGAGTGAACTGCGACACCATCAAAACCGACCCGCCCACATCATTAATCGACAGATTGGTCTTATCGTTCTCATCCTTAAAAACCCTTAAATTCACGAGTTTCTTAAGCATCTTATCTGCTATCTCTTTTGTATCACTATCCGATACTCCTAAAAAAACGAGATACCCCTTATCAATCTTCCCTATAACCTTTTCATCAACGGTAACGCTTGCCTTATTAACAAGCTGAATCAACAGTCTCATTTTTCCTCTTCTATTTTTTTGATGCGCCAAATAACTCAAAAGGGTTCCACAGATATTTGCCCTGCGGACCTTTTCGACGAGTCGGTACTTGGCGGGTGTCCCTCAAGCCGCCTACGTACCGTTACTCCAAAGAACAGAGTGCGAACGTGTCCGCAGGGCAAATATCTGGGGGACCCTTGGGGCTTGCCAAAAATTGGCGCAACACAGATGAAACACGCTTCACGAGTTTCATCCGTGATTAGCAGTCGCCAAATGTCTGCTTGAGCAAGCTCAGCAGCCGCTTGGCTCGTTGCCATAACAAAAAGCGCCCGGCTTATCCCCTCGATAGCCGGACGCCTACTATTAATTTTGTATCTTAATAATAGTTACACCCCATTACCACCAAGGAAACAGCAAATTAACTTGAAATTAATTCTGATTTTTCAGAATTAAATATATTAAATCGACTACTTAAAATGCCCGTGAATCGACTGAAAAAGAACGAAAATCGGCTCACGGGCACATTTTAGTTTTTCTTTGCTTTTAAGTCTCTTTTATTTTTGTACATCTTCATGTCGGCTTCAAGTAAGACCTTCTCTAAGTCCTGATAAGTATCGGGCACCAGGAAGGCGGTACCGATGCCGCATTCAAGCTTGTAGGGCTTATTGCCTGAAGCGTTCTCGGCATCGAACTTGCTTAAGATTGTGTCTACAAAGCGCTCGCTTCTCTCTTCTGCCTTGTAATCCGCGAATACCAGTGCGAATTCATCGCCGCCGAAACGGACGCAGACACAGTCGTCTTCGCGGGTAGTCCTAAGGAACTCTCCCACTTTGGAAAGGGCGTAGTCGCCTTCGGTGTGACCGTAGGTGTCGTTAATGCCCTTTAAGCCGTTCATATCGATAGAAATGGCACATAAGGTCTTACGGTTGTTTAGGGCATCGTTGACGACGCTTTCGACATGTCTGTAGAAGCCCGCTCTGTTAAGTAAGCCCGTAAGCTGGTCGATGCTGAAAAGGTTCTGAACATCGATTCTTTCTTTGTGCGCTTCAAAAATCTGATTGATGTTGTTGATGAAAGCAAGAAGCAGGAAGTACTGCATGTTCTCGCTGTCAAAATTACACATAACGTAGCCGGTTGTGGAGCCCTGAACATAGACGGGTACGAAAAGGGCTATGCCGGATTTCTTGATAATGTAGTCAGGATCGTATACGAGGTTCCCCCTCTTAATATCCAGGAGATTGGAGAATTTGGTATCACGAATCTTCATGGCCACGCGCATGGTATCGGTATAGTGCTGGGTAACATGCTCTCTGTCCGCGATAGGAGCATCCGGCCTGATTTCGAGGTCGTCGCGCATGAAATCGTCGTTTATGTACAAATCGAAGTCGGCATCAAAATATCTGCCGGCGAGGTAGTAAAGCTCGCCCCATACGCCGTAAAGGTTCTTGGCTGCGGAAAGCATGGAAACCTTTTCCCAGAGGAGCTGGATATTGGCCTCAAGGTCACGCTGGCTTCTGTGAGCTTCGAAAGCCTTGATGCCCACGTTTCTGATGCCTTCCAAAAAAACATTGTGATAAAGGCATCCGCAGGACTGACCTTCCCTGAATTTGCAGCTGACTATATACTCGGGGTCGGGACGCTCACCTCTCAAGGCGCGTTCCATAACATCTATGGAAACTTCTGCGGCCTCGTCCACATTGTAGATGGAGGTGGCAAGTCTCGGGTAATGGAACTTCTCAAGTTCAATTCCGTCAAAGCCGGATACCAGCACATCGTCGGGAACATTTAAGCCCGCTTCCCTAAGCTTTCTGCAGGCCTCCATGGCCATAAGGTCATTGGCGCAGATGATGGCATCAATTTTCTTGCCTGAGTTAAGGAAATCATCCATAACCCTGCTGGTGGGAATCTCCCAGAAATCGCCGTAGCCTATACGGTCTTCTTCAACCGTAAGGTTGTTCTCGGCCATAACACGTCTGAATACCGCAAGTCTCTCCTCGGAGTATGCGTTACCCTTCTGGCCGGCTATAAAATTAACATTCGTAACACCGTGATACTCAATGATATGACGTACCACAAGTTCAAAAGAATTGGCAAAATCTATTCTTACCGTAACACAGTTATCAACCTGTTCGTTAAGAGAAATACACAAAGTTCCCGCTTCTTTGGCCTTACGGGCGATTTTACGGGGAAGTTCATGGTTGATGAAGGAATTGGTCATGATAATGACCGCATCGAATTTCTCGGGCTCCATCAGGTTGAAGATGTATTCCTCGGGCTCCGTATTAAAATCGGTCTGAAAGTCTATTGAAGAAGAAAATACAAAGAGCTTGTAATTCTTGCGCTCGCAGATTTTCTGAAAGGCCTTTAAAAAACTTATCTGGTCAAGGCCGTTAAACTTAGCCATGCAAAGAGCTATTACTCTTGTGTCTCTATTGGCGGAAAACTTCATAAATAACCTCGTGGGAAAGGCTTACGCCTTATTTTGTAAACACGAGCACGTTCCATGAAAGAGGCTTAACATGGGTGGTAAAAATACCGTCCTTAAGCGTACCTTCCGTATTCTCCCGGGGAACTATGAGGTCTTCGTTGTCAAAAGAATTCTTGGCATCAAAATCGGGGGAATACATTTCAACGTGCCTATATGAATTATAACCCTCGAAGCCTTTAATATCAAGGTCAATCGGATACTCTTCGGTCTCATTTCTGTTGATTACAAAAACCGTAAGTCTTTCTTTGTCCGTGTCCCAGGCGGAGGCCGAGTCAATGTAGTTTACGCCTTCTTTGCCCGTGTATTGTGAGGTGTCGTCGATGGCGTAACCGGGCATATCGTAGGTCTCGCTGTCAACCTTGGTCTCAAGAGAAATGCCGCGGGCATACTCGATTAACTGGGTAAATGCGTAGTGTGATGCGGCCTTCCATACATGGTCGTGGTTGGAAGCGCAAAGAGCGCCGAGGCCGCCTGTCATGCATCCGATCTTAACCATATCCGCATGACGCAGGAACGCAAGCTGAATGGAGGTCATGGAAAGAAGGTGGAGCATGTCTCCTCCGGGGAATACTCTGTCGGTCATGTTGTCGGGATCGTGCAGGATGTATTTTCTCGAAGGGTCGAATTTATAGTGGGAACGGGCCATGTTGTAACGTCCGTAGCCGGGATTCAAGGGCGCGAAAGGTCTTACCATTGAGCCGTATTCGTCAAAAGAAATCATAACTCTCTTGGGAGAACGATGCTTGGAGCGAACGTACTCTATCATGGCAGCTTCCGTATTGATGAAGTCTTCGTAGTACAAAGAACCGCCTAGAAGTGACTTAATGTCTCCGGGCTCAGCGCTGTGATAGTGATGAACGGAAAGGTAATCTACCACGTCATAACACTGGTCAAGGGCTCTTTCGTCCCAGTCGGGGAAATGCTCCATAAAAGGTGCCGAGGAGCCGCATACGGCGGTCTCTATGGACTCGTCTATCCACTTCATGGCTTTGGAGGTTTCGTTGCACAAAACACCGTATCCGAAGGGGTCCTTGTCCCAGGAGCCAAGCTGCCAGGGGCCGTCCATTTCATTGCCGAGGTAATAAAGTTTAACCTTGTAAGGGTCTTCGTGACCGTTCTTGCGGCGAAGGTCCGACCAGTAGGTTCCGCCGGGATGATTGGTGTACTCAACGAGGTCCATTGCATCCTGAGTGCGGCCGGTGCCGAGGTTAACGGTGTACATGCTTTCGGTGCCCACTTTTTCAGCCCACTGAAGGTATTCGTCGTGACCCACTTCATTGGTAATGTACTGGTGCCATGCGGGATCGAGGTGCACCTTTCTTTCGGACTTGGGACCGATGGAGTCCTTCCACTGCCATGCGGATACAAAGTTGCCGCCGGGAAGTCTTACTGCGGGAAGACCCGTATTTTTAAGTCCGTTTATAAAGTCAGTTCTGAATCCCTGCTCGTCTGCCGTAGGATGCTTGGGATTGAACATGGTACCGTTTACCATGGTACCGATGGGCTCCAGAAATGCGGAGAAAAGTCTGTCTGAAATCTCCCCGATCTGAAATTGCGGATGAACCGTGATAGTAGCTTTTTTAGCCATAAATGTAACCCCCTGATTATATTAGTTTTTTCCTGTTGAAATCTTCTTAATCCACTTGCCGCTTCTAAGCCTTATTACGCACCAGAAGGTTTTGATAATCTGGTCGGATTTAAGGCATATATAAATCCAGAAAGGCGGAAGCTTTAACACAAAACCCGCGATTATTCCAAGCGGGATGGATACTGCCCAAAGAAAGATATTGTCCGCAAGCATTAATACCTTGGTATCTCCGCCGCCTCGTAAAACGCCTTTGGTCATAATACTGTTGGTAGCCTGGAACACAAGAATCAGGCTGATGGCCATCATGAGCTGATCCGCAATGGCCTTGGCCTCTGCGCTTACGTCCTTGTAGAAGCTGATGATGGGATTTTTGGCAACCATGATAAAGAAAGCGGAAACCGCACCGAGAGCAAGTCCCAGTCCCAGGAACTGCCAGCCCTGATCCATGGTTTTCTTCTTGTCACCCATGCCGAGAGTCTGACCGGTGACAATGGCACCCGCCTGGCTGACACCCTGAATAACTACGGTACTAAGCTGCTGGGTAACAGCCGTTATGGCATTGGCGGAGGTGAATGTTGCTCCGAGTCTTCCGATAACCATTGCGACGGAGTTGGTACCGAGTGCCAGAATACCGTCGCTTATAAGCACGGGAATGCTGATTCTGATGTATTCGCCCACCAGTGAGCCCGTATGCATAAAGAAATCCTTGACTCTGAACATGATTCTTTTGTCAACAACCAGAAGATATGTAAGGATGCAGGCTGCCTCAAAAACACGCGCAATCAGTGTACCGAGAGCCGCACCGGCAATCTCCATGCGGGGAGCGCCGAACTTACCGAAGATAAAGGTGTAATTGGCCCCAAGGTTTACAAAGAAAGCGCCTATGGAAACAATAAGCGGGAATTTAACCTCTCCCACGCTTCTTAAGACGATGGTGCTTACAAGTGAAGTACCGAGAAAGAAATAGGTGACAACGGACCATTTAAAATAAATGGAGCCAAGTCTGATTATTTCGCTGTCTGGCGTATACATCTTCATGAGTACCCCGGGCATTAAAAGGGTGGCAAGAGCAAACAATGCCGCAAGAGCAAGTGTAATACGAAGCATTAATGCCACCGTCTGCTTAAGAGCATGACCGGCATTGGCGCTTTCGCTTACTATGCTGTCGTCCTTAACCACGGAATTCTTCATGCCCCAGTATCTGGATACCAGCACCGAAGCTCCCATTCCGAGACCCATGCAGAAAATGTGATAAATTCCTATGAAGGAATTGGCCAAAGAAGTGGCCGACAAAGCGTTGTCCCCAAGAGAGCCCACCATGATGGTATCAAGCATGTTGACGCCGATGCTTATAAGGCTTTGAAGGGCTATGGGAATCGCTATGGTGAATACTTTCCCGTAGAACGCGGGATCTTTTTTGTATAATTTCATGACAAAACCTCAATATAAAAAGACTACGTGAAAATCGTATCACGCAGTCTTTTTTGCAAACTTCTTACTAATTGCTGTTATTGTCTCATAAGTTGCTCATTCTATGCGGCATAAATGGTGCGATACCACTTAAGTGCATCAAGATATGCGCTGTATGTGGCATCCATGTCCACCTTGTCAAGCACCATAACTCTTGATACTTCCGTCCAGTTGGCATCCTCATAAGCTCTTATGAATTTAAGAATCTTACCGAATTCACCCTCGCCTTTTGTAAGGGCAAGTTCTATTGCTTTGGACACTCTTACTATCTTTAAGGCCTCTTCCATGGACTTGTTAAGCACCACATCGAGGATTGAGAACAATCCCATAAGGAAGAGCTCCTGCGACTGTCCCGCCTCATCAAACAGAGGCGCCAGATTCTCCGCAAATTTGGCACGTATCAAGGAAAGTCTCGTTACTTCACCCGGGCTGTCTTCGCACAGTTTATTGGTAACCGCCGTATTAATCCAGCGTTTAAGTTCCTTTTGTCCCAGCATTGCCGCAGCATGTCTGATGGAGGTAATCTCCGAGTTAACGGTCATCCTGTTAACCATCTTAAGAAGGGAAACAACAAGAGCCGTATCGCGTCCGATTACATCAGCCGCCTTGGTAAGGTCAAAGTCCGGTCCGTTTACCACATTCATAAGTTCGATGTAAGTCATCTTAACCGGAGCCACTTCTCCTTTACCCTTGGTAATGGGTATTCTGTAGAAAGGACCTTCATAGTAGGTATAACCGCCCTGAGCCTTTAACTCCTCAAAAATCTCCTGAGTCTCGATATTTATGGCACAAAGCTTAACGTTGGGGAAAAGCTTGGTAAAATAAATCTTCGCCTTGGAGATGTCTATTCTCTTATGGTCAAGAAGGATAAAATCAAGCTTTCCGATTATGTCTCTGTAATTTTCAAAGTCCGCAACCAAAAGTTTTCTGATGGCAAATCTGTACCCCTTCTTCTTAAGGTCGTCGATTCTTCTTAAGTAATCTTTCTCGGGCTTAATGGTATTGTCCATCAAGATAACTATTCTTTTGGCAGGAGCTTTACACTGCTCTTCTATGTCCGCAAATATGGATGCATTGTTCACCGGAATGAAAATGTCGGCGTCCTTGGAAAGGGTCTCAATGCCCGTATTATCAATGACTTCCAGACCGTTTATGCTTCCCACTCCGGAATATGCGCCGGTTCCCAGCATGCTGGGATTCAAAAGAAAATTTTCCTTTTGTGAAAAAAGTGAAAAAGCTTTCACTGCCATATTTTCATCAAACAAAGGTATCAGTGTAGCAAACATATACGCATTCTCCCTTCATTGTACTTTCAATTATACTCTACCCAAGGGGAATTAACAAAATATTTTTTTATTGTCCGAATATTTTCTAACAACTTAAATTATTCGATTTCTTTAACAATTGATTACAACTAAAAATTTGTGCCGATTTTTCCATTTACTATAATGTTCAATTTATAAAAGCTATGATACGATTCAATCAGGCCGATAAAAACGTGACATCGATTGTCTATATATTGTGATTTTGATTCAGTAACAAGGAAAAACTATACTAAAAAGGAGAAAGAATGAAAGCTGTAACTGTATTTTTACTGGGCTTCACACTTAGTGGGGTCTGGATTGCGCTTAACACATTTTTGTACGGCGCCTTAAACAAGAAAATTAAGAATTTCTGGGTAACATCACCCGCAATTTCGGGAGCAATTCCCGCCATTATTATTTATCTTATTGCAAAGGACCATCCTTTTCATTTTGAAAGACTCGCAGATATAAAGATCTGGGCTGTTGCTGCCATTGCAACCGTAATCTCGAGCGCCATAGTCCTTATCACGAGAAGCGATAAAAGAAAAATTTCCGGAAAAGAGCTGTCTTTACAGTGTTTTGCCGGAGCTCTCATGGAGGTGCCTCAGCGTGCCATGATGATGCCTTTTGTAATCATGCTTCTTAACAAGCGCGGCATAAATCCCGCGCAGAGCGTCGTCATTACCGCTCTTATCTGGCTCGCCGGCATGATTTTCCAGTCGGCACTTATGACTAAGAATTTCGGTATCAAAGCAATCGTAAGCGAAATGCTTCCTTCTTTGGTCTTCTCTCTCGGAATCGGATATGCTTTCTATGTATCGGGCTGCATCTTCGTTCCCATGGCATTCCACGTGCTTGAAAGAGTCTTAAGCAATGCGGCCTTTATCGGCAAAGAAGTCAAAGCGGAAGAAAAAGTCGAGCTTGCAAAAGCCGCTTAATACATTATGGGGTTATAAAAAGAGATGGCATGTACCGATACCGGTACATGCCATTTAAACGTTATAATTCGGGATGATTCTTTAAAAGTTCAATAGCCGCTTCTCTTAAATACCTGTCTGCATTTCTGACAGATTCCTCCGGCGGCACTCCCGGAGCGATTTCTATAGCTGTAATGTTTAACGCGGAAAGGCGGTCGGCGCTTAATTCGTTCTTGCCGCAGAACACATACATGGGCTTACCCATAGAGCGTTTGCGAATGCCTCCCACAACCTTGCCCATAAAGCTTTGTTCGTCGAGTTTGCCCTCTCCCGTGACTATATATGAAGTATTGGATAAGGCTTCTTCAAAGTGGCATATATCGAGCATTGCATCAATACCGCTTTCAACAGTTGCGTTTAAAAAGGCTGCACAGCCGTATGCGGTTCCTCCTGCGGCGCCTGCTCCCTTAATACTGCAAGGGTCTTTAAAGCCATGACGGCGCATGACATTGCTGATATGCACAAGACCGGCATCCAGCAAAGCTACCTCATCAGGCGACGCACCTTTCTGAGGTCCGTAGATATAAGCTGCCCCCAAAGGGCCGAACAGAGGATTCTCCACATCACTCATGACAGTGAAGCGACTCTGCCATATTCTTGCATCTATTTCCGAAGTATCAATACTTACAACATCCTTCAAAGTGGCGCCGGTAGGCACAAAAGGCTTGCCGGAAGCATCAAGGAACTTAATACCGAGAGCCGCAGCCATTCCGCAGCCGCAGTCGGTGGTGGCGCTTCCGCCGAGGCACAAAAGAAAGTCTCTCAGACCCTCGTTAAGGCCCGCTTTAATCATCTCTCCGAAGCCCAAAGTTGACGCAGTAGTGGCGGTTTTGCCCGAAGCTTTTGTAAGGCCGCTTGATTCGGCGATTTCCATGACTCCGGTTCTGTTAAGGGTGATACCGTAATGAGCCCTGATAAGCTTGTGCTCGGGAGAATGCACCATTACGGGGAGTCTCGCTCCGCCCATAGCCTTAATAATGCAGTCGGTACTGCCCTCTCCGCCGTCAGCCATGGGAACGCAAAGGGTCTCGTGGCCTTCTTTTTGCAGAATAACGTCATTCAAAATGCCGGCGACATCAAAAGAAGAAAGACTTCCCTTGAAGCTGTCGGGGATGATTATAACCTTTTTTAACATCTTTACTCCAAAAACTATCTGGTAAACTGCGACAGGAACTGCCATGCATGCTCACAGGTATGCTCCCTGCACTCATGCCCCTGACCGCTGATAACCGCAAAAGCAGTGGTTTCGCGGCCGGTTTCGTCCTCGAAATAATTGACGGTCAAGAAGCTGTCTCTGGTCTCGTCGTAGAAGCGTTCCACGCGGTCCCCGTCTATACCGAATATTTTATTTGTCCAATTCTCACGATCTTCAAACTTAACGTCGTAAGGTGTCTTCAAACGGTTTACTTCGAACACGTACTTCATGCGGTCGTAACATTTCTCCGCCTGGAAAGGAAGCTCCGGAAGGGGCGTAATCTCTCCGCCCGCATAAAACACGGGTACGGGGGTATTTCTGTTAATCTCACCCGGTGCAGGCTTGCCGAATACGTTAAGGCCCACCTCAAATGTGGCATCCATAGGCGCAAGTCCCGCAAAAACCTCCGGATATTCCTGGAAGCAGTCCCACGACTTGCATCCGCCCATTGAAAATCCGCTTGCGTAGATACGATGTTCGTCGATATTGTATTTTGTCTTAAGCTCCGCAATAAGCTCTACCATCTCGGTAGCGGTGCTGTTCATATGGTTCTCTATGGCAACCAGCAAAAAGTTATTGCGTCTGGCCACATTCCACCAGCCGGATATGAAGCTTATGTACAAAGAAGAATCTCCACCGCCGTGATATGCAAGAAGCAAAGGCGCGGGTCCTTTTTCAAACAAATCTTTATTGTAATATGCTATATAGCCTACCTTGTGGGTCTTGGTGCCCTTGTCATCGCCCAAGTTGTCGGGTGAAGTGGTAATCTCAGCAAAAGAAGGCTCCTCCTTAACACTTAAAGCCTCAAGGTCGGGTTCTTTTTCAAGTGTTCCGCACCAGCGTCTGAAGGTGCCCGCAAATTCAGTGTAGGCCTTAATCAGATTCTCTCTGTCCTGACTGTAAAAATACTTGCACTCATGCTCCAGTATAGCATCAATCTCTGCACTGTTGCCAACAGAAACCACAGGAATATCGTTTCTGTATACTCTCGGCTTAACCGAAAGATTCTCAAGCACCAGACATGCAGGCGTAATGTCTCCGGGACCCCAGAGGTATTCCCCATCAACCTTTCTTAAGAGATTGCGGGCCGCATAATCCGCAGCCTTGCCGTCGGCTATAATAACTGTTCTGAAGATTGCGCCGCGGATAAAGAAATCCTTGAACTCTCCCGTAAATCTGTCACGGAAGGTTACTATACCGTCGTGATAATACTGATGAATCTTGGACTCTGCTATAAGCTCATTAAACAGCTCCGGCGAAGCCTCATCCCAGCTACCCGCCTTGGGACGCACAAACACTATGCTGCCGCCTTTGGAAGCCGCTATAAGCTTAAGTCCCGATATTTCGGCGTACTGTCTGCGTTCCTCCGCCGTGCGCTCCTCTTCCTCAAAAACTATAAGGTACGGAGCCTTAAATCCGAAGTTGATAACCTCATAAAGTGAATCATGACGGGGTACCAGCACTCCTGCCTTGAAAGTCTTAAATTCATGTTCCCAATACTTTTCGCCCGTCTTAAGTTCAGTAACTTCCGGGCATACTGTCATCCCCATGGTATTCCTCCTTAATATTCGGCCGTAGGCCTTTTTCTTTTATTTTCCCTGCCGTAATAATTACGGTCAAGGGAAAGGAGGCAAACTTAGCAACAGATGATTAAATGTTTGCGAAATTTGAGAAGTCCGCTTCTGAATAAGCCTTTGACTTAAGAATCGTATACTTGCCCTCAAACACTTCTTTAAGCAGCCTAAGCTCCAGTTTCTGCCGATGCTCCAGGTGCGCTATGAGCGCGTCCGCTCCTGATACGCCCTTTTTCAAGGCATAAGGGCAGTGGTCAAAATAATCCAGCATCAGCGGGAACCACATTTCGTTGCCGTTTTCGTCAGAGCGTTCTTTTCTGATGACGCTGATATTGCCCGCCACGTCTTCCGCCTGAAGGTATACGATGTGATATTCTTTGTCCGAGAGCGCATCTCTTACTTCCCTGTAGAAATCCACGATTTCATCATCGCTTGCGCACCTGAAAAGAATCATATCCTCCACGGAATTCTGGAACAGAGAGCACTCATAAATTCCCTTGTCACCGTTCCATGCACGGTAGCGCCTTAAAACCGTCTCCTTAAAGTCTTCAAAAGAAACCCTGCCATTATAAATCTCATACTGCTCCAAATCCTTGTGAAAGCCCGGAATGTCCGTCATTATCTGCGTATAGCAGACTATCATACGGTCTCCTTCCTCATGGCTCTTAGCCACAATGTCGGCGCGGATGGAGCTGTATTTGTCAAGAATCTCGCGGTATTTTTCTTTGGTCACGTAAGCGCACCACGCAAGCTCTACGGGAGAATAATCTCCCTCTCTTACTGCGATATAATCGGGAAACTTTTCGGAAATCTTCTGCACCAAAGTGCTTTTGCCGCTTCCCTGTAGTCCTTCTATAAAAAAGTTCATATAATCCCTCCCCTGACTTTAAACTCACAGAGGTATTATAGCACAAAGAAAGCGGCAATAAGCCTATTTTCTCACAAGTTCCGAAAGTTCCGTAAGACTCATTTCACCCAAATCCTGCCTTCCTTCTTCGGCATCCCGCATTCGCACGGAAACGGATGAATGAGCCTGTTCGTTTTCGCCCACTATCACCATAAAGGGAACCTTGTCCATGCGGGCCTCGCGTATCTTGTAGCCCAGTTTTTCGTTGCGGCCGTCGAGTTCCGCCCTTATGCCCGCTTCTTCCAGCCCGCTTAATACTTTATGGGCATATTCGTTGAATTTATCGGAAACCGGCAGAATCATAACCTGCACCGGCGCTATCCATGAAGGGAATTTGCCCGCATAGTGCTCAATCAGAATGCCTATGAATCTTTCAATGGAGCCGAAAACAACTCTGTGAAGCATAATAGGACGATGCTTCTCTCCGTCGGCGCCGATGTAGTTAATGTCAAAACGCTGGGGCAGCTGGAAGTCCAACTGAATCGTGCCGCACTGCCACGTTCTGCCTATGGAATCCCTCAAGTGGAAATCAAGCTTGGGACCGTAGAAAGCGCCGTCGCCTTCGTTAATCACATAGGACTTGCCAAGACCCTCAACCGCGCTTGCCAAAGCCTTCGTAGCAAGTTCCCAGTCCTCGTCGCTTCCGATGGATTTTTCGGGCCTCGTGGACAGCTCTATTTCATAGGGGAATCCAAACTTTGAATAGACTTCGTCGATAAGCCTCATAACTCCCTGAATTTCCTCTATCACCTGGTCCTCTCGCATGAATATATGCGCATCATCCTGTGTAAAAGAACGTACCCTCATAAGGCCATGAAGCGTGCCGGACTTCTCGTTTCTGTGCACGAGTCCAAGCTCTCCCATTCTGATGGGCAGTTCTTTGTACGAACGGGGCTCAAGGTTGTAAATAAGCATGCCCCCGGGACAGCTCATGGGCTTAATGGCATAATCCTCTTCATCCACCTTTAGGGCATACATAGAATCCCTGTAATAGTCCCAGTGACCGGACGTCTCCCAAAGGCTTCTATCAAGCATTATGGGCGTAGACACCTCCACATAGCCCTCTCTCTTATGAATTTTGCGCCAGTAGTCTATGAGAAGATTCTTTAAAACCATTCCCTTCGGCAAAAAAACAGGCAGTCCCGGACCCTCGTCAAAAATCGTAAAGAGCTTAAGCTCCTTTCCAAGCTTTCTGTGGTCTCTCGCCTTGGCTTCTTCAAGCATGTGAAGATATTCTTCAAGCTCCGATGCCTTGGGAAAAGAAATTCCGTAGATGCGCGTAAGCATCTTGTTTTTTTCGTCTCCCCTCCAGTAAGCACCGGCCACCGACAAAAGCTTAAAAGCCTTAATGGCGCATACGTTGGAAATGTGGGGTCCTGCGCAGAACTCCTCGTATTCTCCCTGCTTGTAAAAGCTTATGGGCTCGCCGTCCTCAAGGGCCTCTATCAACTCAACCTTGTAGGGCTCCTCCGCATTTTTCATGTAGGCCAGGGCATCTTCTTTGGACTTTTCATACACCTGCAAAGAAAGGGACTCTTTAATAATCTTTCGCATCTCTTCCTCCACTGCAGGAAGATTCTCTTCGGAAAAAGAAAAATCAAACTCAAAATCGTAGTAGAATCCATTCTCAATTGCGGGTCCGATGGCGCATTTAGCCTCAGGATACAGGCGTTTAACCGCCTGGGCCAGGACGTGAGCGCTCGTGTGCCAAAAGGCCTTTTTGCCTTCGGGCTCTTCAAATCTTACTTCTGCAATTTCTCCGTTTTTTCTCAGTACTTTCATAATGTGTTGCTCCTTTTTATATTATTTTTTTGCAACAACATAAGAAAAGTTCCTACTGAAAAACCGACTTGCTCATAGTGATAAAAAAAGCACCCATAAGACTACTGTCTTAAGGGTGCATATGCACGGTTCCACCTTAACTTTTAACTTCAGATTCCAACAAATCCTATCCTTTAACGCAGGCATACGGTAACGCTTACTTAAGTTTCTGCATTACGGCTCCGGAATGGTTTTCGTCTGTGTTTCACATAGGAGGCTCTCACCAAATGCCTCCTTCTCTGGATGCTTCCCATAAACTACTCTTTTCCGTCATCGCTTTTCTTATGTTATTGGGTTGATTCTAACATGAGGCCTATAGCCTGTCAACACCGATTTCTATTTGCCGTTTAAGGATGCCGCATAGTCGGAATAGCTCTGACCGGTGTATTTCTTAAAGCAGCGTCCGAAGTAGTTGGGGTCGGGGATACCGACTTCATTGGAGGCCGCAAACATCTTCATGTTGGTGCCCGCAAGCTCCATGGCGCGCTTCATGCGGCACTCGGTTAAATATTCCACGAAGTTCTTGCCGGTGTCCTGTTTGAACTTACGGCTAAGGTAACTTGAACTGAAGCCGAAGGTCTGGGCAACTGCGGTAAGGTTTAACTTGGAATCAGTGTAATTGTCTTCGATATATCTCTTAATCTGGTCGATGGTGGAGGAAGGCATCTCGGAGGCTTCCTCGGAAGAAGTATCCGCAGGCTGGGTCCAGCCGCTGTCAGCGTGAGAATCAAGGCGTTTTTTGGCACGATCTAAAGTCTCCAGAACCTCCGCACGCACAATAGGCTTAAGCATGTATTCAAACACGGGAAGACTTACGCACTTACGGGCGTATTCAAACTGGTCGAAGGCCGTCATGATGATGATAATCAAGTTGGGATATCTGGTGGTAGCAACCTTGGTAAACTCTATGCCGTCCATAAAGGGCATAGAGATGTCCACAAAGACTACATCGGGCTTCATGTCGTCGATGACGTTGATGGCCTCGATACCGCTTGCGGCCTCGCCTACCACTTCCATATTGACGCTCTCCCAGTCGATGGAGCCTCTCATAAGGTTTCTTGCGGACTGTTCGTCGTCTATTAACATTACTCTGTATTTATCGCTCATTGGTAATCTCCCGCTTAGGAATGATAAATTCTATTTCAGTATATTCGCCCACCGCGCTTCGAATCTTAACGACATCGTCGGTGCCGCAGAAATAACGGATTCTTTGGATGGTGCCCCACAGGCCGAAGCTTTCGGAAGGATCGGGCTCCCCCGTCTTTCTTTCGCCGTCTCGCGAAAGAAGCTTCTCAATCTGCTCCTCAGTCATACCCACACCCGTATCTCTTACGTAGATATGAAGGATGCCGTCGATGAGCCTGCTCTTGATGCTGATGGTGCCCTTCTCGCCCGTAAGTCTGATACCGTGGTAGATACTGTTCTCCACTATGGGCTGGAGGATAAGCTTGGGAATAATGTATTTCTCCGTATCCTCGGGTATATCGTAAACGTCCTCGATTATGTCTCCGTAGCGAAGCTTCTGGAGCTTAAGATAGTCGCGGACGATATTAATCTCTCTTGAAAGCGGAATCTCTCTGTCGCCTTTACTGAGGAAGTTACGATAAAAGCTTCCCAGAGTTTCAAGGGCCGAGTGTACGTCCGATGCGCCGGCATCCATGGCCATTGAGCCAATGGTCTCTATAGAATTGTACAGGAAATGGGGCTTAATCTGTTCATGAAGCACACGCATCTCCGCCTTCTGCACAGATTTCTCCTGCTCTATGAGTTTGGTAAATAAGTCGTTAAGGTAATCGATAATGCTGTTGTAGCTCTCCTTAAGCATGGAAAGCTCGTTTCTAGGCATTTCCGCTTCAATCTTTTTAAGCCACCCGGATTCTTTGGTCTTCTCCATTTCTGCGGAGAGAGAATATATGGGATGGGTGATGTTTCTTGAAATAAATACCGCCGCAAAAGAAAGCGAAGCCGCAAAAGTTACAAACAGAATAAGCATGGTAGCCGTGGTCTCTATGGGTATGGACTCTGCTGAGGCATTGGAGGCGCACATCACTACGAGAGGTGTTCCCTGAACCCTGAGGGAAGAAATCATACGGATGTTTTTGTCTCCCCTTATTGACTTATGAACCATGGTTCTTCTTATAGCCATATCCGAGGTAAATAACTCACTAAGAGACTCATCGCCCACTAAAAATGTGCCGTCTTCCGCCACTACACAGACTCTTGAGCCCACCTGACTTCTTGTCACGCTTTTAAGCATTCCGGTGGAAATGTTAATCAAAAGAACGCCTATGGGTTTCTGTGAATAGATATCGTAAATGTCTCGTCCGATGGTAAGCAGCTGGCTGCCGTTTGCCCTGAATACGGCTCCGTTGGCGTTTAGGGAAATGGCCGCTCCGCCTTCCTGTTCCTGTATGGGAGCATGCCAGGAGTCTTCCTCCATAAGGTCGTAATCGATATTATATGTGCCCTTGCCGGTGGTAACATAATGACCGTCATTTCTGAATATGAATGCCGAGTCTATGTAATTGGATACCATAAAGATATCGTTGATTCCGTATATCGTATCATTCTTCATACCGGAATCCACCTTCTCCGACGGAGCTCTTAAGAAAGCCACTACCTGCTTGTTAAGCATAACCAGTCTCGAAATATCTTTGTAACTGTCGATATTGGCAGCAATTCCGCCTGACATGGAATTAAGAATTGTCTCGGATTCCCTTATCTCATAGTCTTTAATGGAACGCTCTCTCATAACCAGCGCGGAAATTGCAAAAACAATGGTAAACAGCAAAAAAGCGCCGCCAATAACGTACCAGACCTTTACTGCCAGCGTGCTTTCAGATAAAAAATGCCTCTTACCCGTCTTCTTTTCCCTCAAAATCTTACCCATAAATACCACCATGTTTCGTATTCCACAAACAGTTTACCACGCTTTAACAAAAAAAACCATCAGCCATACGTTTTCGCGTAC
>JAEEGK010014110.1_pt1 | contig 17892 bp, 8 predicted proteins | sample 8958771 | NCBI WGS metagenome assembly JAEEGK01 (sample SAMN16246547, study PRJNA631951) | gut metagenome | biome: gut microbiome; feature: rumen; material: SC-attached | host: Bos | place: Iran: Karaj | collected 2018-10
CCCCATCTGCTTTTTTTATAAATTGATTTTATTAAAAATATAATATTAAAAAAATATATTAATAACAATAATAATTTTTAAAAATAAATTAATTAATTATTCAATAGAAAAAGTTTATTTTTCTCCAAAAATTTTCTGTAAATATAATTTTATATTATTATTTTCAATTCCATTATTTAAAATATTTTTAACAATAATAATAGTTTCAGTAACAAAAGGAAATTGTTTTACTTTATTCATAGTATTTTCAAGTTTTTCTAAATCATTATTTAACAAATTAGTTTTCAACATTTGTTTCCATTCAAAATAAGTATTTAATAAATTATTTTTTTCATTTTCATTCATATTTTCAGGCAATAAATTAAATAAATAATCAAAATTTTCTTCTAATTTTTTTTTCTTATTATTATTATTTCCATTTTTTTTATCTTTTTTATCATTTATATTTATACCATTTATACAACTAAAATTAAATATTAAATTTGCTCCTTTTTCATATAAAAGCATAAATAATTTATTTTCTTCTTCAAATTCATTTTTTTCTAATAAATAATTTCCATTAAAAATATAATAAGAAGAATTTATAATTTTTTTTTTCTCTTTTTCGCTACATTTTTTATTTTTTAATAATCTTATTATTTCTTTAAACCAATCACTTATTTTTAATAATAAAATCAATTTAAAACTTAAATTAATTTCACAACATAATCCTTCACTTTCTAAAAATAAAATATTTATTTCTTTTTCATATTCATTATTTAAAAAATCATTTTTATTTTCATAAAAAAACACATATAAATTTTTAATTAATTTTTTATATTTTTCTTTCCATTCAATAACTTTACTTTGAATATTCTTTAAAATATCCATTTGCCAAAAATTAAATTTTTCACCATCTTTAATAAATTTATCTAATTTTGTATCAGAAATTCTTTTTTCATTATAAAATTCATTATGATATGTATTAATTTGTAATAAATCTTTTCTTAATGTACAACTTAAACAATAAAAATTATTTAAATTATCTGCAATATTTTTATTTAATTTCAAACATTTTCCATGAAACCATTCTTTACAACATTCACACATTATCATATAATTTACACTATCATCACCTTTTCTGCAAATACAATATTGTTCTCCATTATCTTCTTTTAAAACTAATCTTTCGTTTAAAAAATTATAACGTTCATTATAAGAAAATTTTTGAAATTTTTTAAAAAATTGTTTTTCTGTTTTTAAATTTTGTGATTTTTGTTGGTTAATTAATGATAAATTATTATTTATATTGAAATTATTATTTTGATTTGAATTATTATTATTGTTTAATATATTTGTTGTATTATTTATTAAAGATAAAAGATTTTCACATTCTGAAGAAGATAAAGGAATAGATAAATTATATTTTTCCAAAGGTGATAAATTTTCAGTTAAACTTTCATTAGATTCCGAAGAAGATTTTCTTTTTTTATTTAAAAAAGATGAATTATTTTCTAATAAATTTTCTTCTTTATGAATTATAATATTATTATTAAAAAAATTAACATTTGAATTTATAATATCTTTTTTATTATTTATTTCATTATTTTTATTATTGTTATTTTCTTCTTCATTTAATGTTATATTATTATTTATATTATTATAATTTGATTTTTTTTTAAAATATAATTGACATAAAGGTCTACTATTAATAATTTTATTTGCAATTTCATTCCATTCATAAGAAAATAAATACATTTTATCTAAAATATTATATTCAGGAACATTTATTTTTTTGTTTATATTAAAATTTAATTTATCTATTTCATCAAAATTTGGAAATGAAATATTTTTATTAATATTCTCGCTAATTAAATTTTTTATTTCATCTATTTTATTTTTTTCATTATTTATAAAATTTTCAAATGAAATAAATTCTTGAGTTTTTAATGGCAAATTTTTCCCTTGTTTATACAAATTAATTAAATTATTATATGATATTTTATTACTATTTAAAATATCTTTTTTATCTTTTATCCATTCTTTAACTTTTTTAATATTATCTTTTAAAATTTTTACTTCTTCTAAATTAATAATATTTAAATTTTTTGAATCTTTTAATAAAGATTCAGCATCAGTTAAAGATAATTTTTTTCCATTTAAAATTGTTGAACTAACATTTACAATAAATTTCCAACTTTGAATTTTATAAATATTAAATAAATTTTCTAATCGCGATTTGCTTACACATTTATTTAATAAAGAATTAAGTAAATTTATTAATTCAGTTAAATCATTTTCATTATATTTATTATCATAATTAATGTTTGATAAATTAAAATTTTTATTTAAATTTTCATTTTCATCATCATTTTCTATTAATTTTAATAAATTTTTATATTCTATTGAATTTTTAGCAAAAATTGGAACATTATTAATTATTTCATTTAAATTTTCTAAAAATAAATTATTTTCTTCCATAAATTTATCAATAATTATTATATTTTTTTGTCTCGTTTCAAAATCGAAATTCATATTATTCAAAACAATTTTATTATTTTTTAAATTTTCAAAATTTTCTAAAAAATTTTTTGCGGATTTTATCCAATTTTCAATATCACAAATTTGATTTAAAATAAAATCAAATTCTTTACATTTAATATTAGAAAATTCATTTATATCATTACATAATGAATTTATTTTATTGAAATTTGGATTTTCTTTATTTTCCATAATACTTTTAATTTCATCATGTAATGCTTTAATTTCATCTATTTTATTTAATAAATATTCACCTTCTTCTGAAATATATTTAAAATTTTTTCCTGTATTATATAATGAAATTATTTCTTCGTAAGTAAAATTAATTTTATTATTATTATTATTATTATTTATTTTATTATTATTATTATTATTATTTGAAATTTGGATACTTATTAAATCTTCATTTGAATTTTGTGAATTATCATCTTTTAAATTTATAATATTGTTATTATTTCCGTTGTATTTTTTTTTATTTTCATCTTCTGTTTTCACATCAAAAATATTTTCTAATTTTTTTACCCAATTTTTCATAATATTATAATCATTTGTAAACTCTTTAATTTCTTCAAAATTTTTTAAATTCTTTGTTTCTGAAAATTTAATTAAATTTAATAAATTTTTATTTTTAACAACTTTATTATTCAAACAAAAATTTTCTTTTTTTTCTTTCCATTCCAAAAAATTTATTTTAGTTTCAATAACTTCATACAATTCAGTAGTAAATCTTAAACTATCTAAAGTATCAATAAATTCTTGTAATAATTCTTTACTTTTAACAACATTTTCATCATTTAAGCAATTTTTAATTTTTTTTTCTTCTTCGCAAAGAGATTTATAATTTCTTTCTAGAATTTCAACTTCATTTGAACGAAAATTTATTACATGTGCAGTTTCTATCATTTTTTTTAATGTTTGTAAAGAAGAACGTTCACCATGATTATTTGAATTATTATTTTGTCTAGTTTTTGAATGCTTAGGTAAACTATTATATATATGTTGCCATTCTTGAGCAGATTCGAATCTTTTTTTTAAATTTTCGAATTTTTCACCTTCGAATTTAAATGGTAAATTTTTTAATTCATTGTATAATGTTTGAAGTGTTTTGTATTGAACTGTTGTATTGTAAATTTCTTTTACTTTTAATTTCAAATTTTCAGCTTTTTTTATTAATTCACCACATTTTGAAAATTGGTCTGTTTGAACTTTAAATGTTTTTGAAATTTCATATAAATTTGTTATTGTTGATAGTTCATTGTTTTTATTTGATAAATATTGTTTTAATATTTTAGAAAATTTATATGAATTTTCTATTTCTTTTTTTACTATTGATGGAATTTCTATTTTCATTTTCATACCAGCTTCGATTAAAATTTCTAAATCTTTTAAATCTATTTTATTTTCCAGTCGTAAAAATAAATAATCTAAAAATTTTTTTTTCTCGTTTTTATCTGCTCCAATTAATTCATGTAAAGCACAGGTTAAATACATTTTATTTTTATTTGAACTTTCTAAGCATTTCATTCTATCCATGACTGGAAATAATATTTTTGAAAGAGCTTTATTTATATCATAATCACATGACTTTAATAGATCTAAACCCTTTAAAATAGGAGAATGAACACCTTTTAAATATATATTTTCTAGACCAATTTCTTGAGAATAATAGTTTATAAATTTCATATAATATTTAAAATCTTCTTTTGAAATTTTAGTGAAATCATATAAAGGTTCCATCTGAATGATATTTTTACTTAATTAAATTATTAAATTAAAATAAAAAGAATATATATATATAATTTTTTAATTAAATTAAAGACTCATATATTTATTTTCACTTAAATTTTGTTTTTATTATTAATATATTTTGATTTATTTTATTTTTTTTGATAATATTAACATAAATATTTATATTTATTTCTAAAAAATGATATATATATAATTTTATATTATTTGATTAAATTATTTAAATTTATATATTTAATTTTAATGAAATAAATACATTTTATATTTTTTTCAATTTAATATTTTTATAATTCATTTGAATTTATCATTTGTTCAGTTAATTCTTCATAATTTATATTTCCATTTTCATCTGGATTACATTCATTTATAAGTAAATTTATTTCTTTTTCATTTATATTATTATTCATTAATAAATTTTCAATTTCTTTTTTATTTACATAACCTAATTTATTAGTTTCTAATAATTTAAAAGCAGATAATAATTTATTTGTTAAATTATTTAAATTAATTTGTTTTTGTTTACAAATATTAACAAAATCATCAAAATTAAATTTATTTTCTTTTTTTAACTTTTCTTCTTCTTTTTCATTTATTTCTCCACCTAATGCTATAATACCTTTTTTCATATCATCAAAACAAATCGCATCTTCTTTATTTTCATTCACAAAATCAAAAACATCTTTTATATATTTAATTTCATTATCATCAAACATAAAAAAAAAATAATATAATAACATAAATTCAAAAAAAAAAAATAAAAATTAAATTTATAAATATATAAAATAAAAATTAATAAATCAAATATGTATCAAACAGAATCAATATATAATCTTCTACCATCTCAAAAAATAGGTATAGAAAAAGAAAAAATGTATCATTCAAAATATCCACATTGGATAGCACCAACTGCATCTACATTTATATTAGGTAATACCTCATATCCTGGAGTAGCTAATACCGGAGGGGGGGTCCAATTCCCAAGAGGAGCTCATCCAATAACAGGTGGTTGGCGTTCGATGGGTCTTCCTAAAGGAGGATATAAAATAAATCCTGAAAAGTTCATCAAAAAAAATCATCAATATAAAATTATACCTGAACCTGAAAGAATTAAATCAAATAATGAAATACGTAAACCACCTGTTGTAACAGTTTATGATAAACCTATTATGGGATTAAAAAGTCAAAAAAATTATGTTAAGTCTAATGCAGTTGATGCTATTTTAATGCAACCTAGAAAAAGAAAAATTAAAGGTGATAATGATTTGGATTATTATTTAAATAAAAAAGAATATGGTAAAGTTCCTAATTATTTAGAAAGAGCTAAAACTGCGACTCAAAGAAGAATTTATGAGAATTTTGAAATTCAAAGAGAAAATGAAAGATATGAACAAAGTAAAAAAAAAGTTATTGATGATAATGAATTAAGTTTACTTAAAGAAGGATTACAAAAAAGATTAAATAATTTAAGACAACAATATGGAAAAATTACACATAGAAGAAGATTTGATACTTTAACTACTAAAAATTATAAAGAAAATCTTGAAAAAGAAATTGAAATTGTTGAAAAAGATTTAGAAAAATTAAATAAAGAAAAAGTTATTGTTGATTTAATGAATTAATATTATTAAATATAAATATATTATTAACTTTTTTATTTAATTTTAATATTTTAAACAATTAGAGAAAAATTTTTGAATAATTTATTTTATGATATTTAAATTTAAATAATTTTAATTAAAATATAATGAATTTTTATAATCTTAATTTTATTTAAACAATTATTAAATATAATTTAATTTTATTCTCAAATTTATAAAATATAATAATTATGATTTAAATAAATAAAATAATTTTTAAAAATAATTATACAAAATTAAACTAATTTATATATATAAATAAAATATATATAAAAATGTTTTTATCAACTACATTATAAATACAAACAATCAAAAAATAAAATAAATTAGTTTATAAAAATTGTTTCATTACCATCAGTCATTATTAATATTATTATTATTATAAAAAATCATTTCGAAGATTTATTTATAGAAGACAAAGAAATATTTTCACAATATTTAACATCATCATATTTATAAATATTTTCTAATGTATTATTCATCAAATCAAAATTAATATATTTTAACTTTTCATAATCAATATCTTCATCTTTTTCCCCAAAATTTAAATTAATAGAATTTATATTAATTTCATTTTTATCATTTTTTTTAATTAATAATGGTTTTTCAACAATTTCCCCATTTCTCCAAAAGCATTTAATAACATTTCCTTTAGATTCATATTCTCCATAACCATGAACTTTTCCATCAAAAAAATTTCCTTTAAAAATATCTCCATTTTTAAACCAAAATTTTCCTTCTCCATTTTTTTTCCCAAAAAAATAATTTCCTTCATATTTTTCATCTTTATGAAGCCATTCAAAAATTCCTTTTCCATGATATAATCCATTTTTAAAATTACCTTTATATATACTTCCAAAAGGATTTTTTAAACTTCCACTTCCATTAAAAATATTATCTTTAAAAATTCCATTATATTCATATCCATTAAACCATTTAAAATAACCAAATCCTTCAAAAATATTATTTTTAAATTTTCCTTTATAAATCGAACCATCTTTAAATTTAAGTATACCCTCCCCATCTTTTACATTCTTTTTAAATTCTCCTTCATATATTATTCCATTGTTATATATCATTTTTCCTTTTCCATTAAATTCACTGTTTATTATATCTCCTTCATAAATTCCTTCTTTTGGAATTATTATATATGCTTTATATAATTTTCCATCTCTCCAAATACCTTCGCAATATACATTCTCTGATATTATTAAAAGTTTTCCTTTTCCTTCCATTTTGTTTGTTGTTATGTTCCATTCTCCTTCATATATCATATTATTTGATTTAAATTTTATTGGATCTAGTTCTATTAAATTTTTTGTATCTAAATTATGGGTATTTGTTATTTGAGGAGGATTGTTTAATATATAATTTTTTGTTGTTGAGGGAATTAATGATTCAAATTCAGATTTTGTGATTTTTTCACCGATTTTTGATATATAATTTTCAAGTTCTTTTTTTCGAATTGAATCTAATTGAATTTTCATTGGGGCGTTTTCCATAATTAATATGTTGTTATTACTATTAAAATTTGTTATGTTTGATATATTTTCATTTTTTTTTTCAATTTCTTCATTATTATTATTATTATTATTATTATTTAAATAATTTTCTTTTATATTATTAATATTTGAAATATTTGGATAAATTATGTTATTTATATTTTCTATATTATTATCATTAATAAAATTTGTTGTATTCATATTTTTTTGTTCAGGTTTAACACAGCAACCCATATTTAATTAATATTAAATTTATTATTTAATTATAATAATATTATTAAAATAATAATTTAATTTTATTTATTTAAATATTTAAATTTTTCTCATAATCTAATTTTAATTTTATAAATATAATTTATTGTTATTATTTTTATTCAAAAAATTAATTATTTTCTCTCATTTTTTAATGTTAATAATACATCATTATTAATAATTATATATTTATATATAAAATAAATTTACATATAAAAACAAAAAAATAAACATAATTTATGAAAATTTTTTATACTTATTATTCAGTAAATCCCTTCATAATTTTAATCAAACTAATATTATTAACTTCATAAGTTGGATAATAACTTCCAAGTAATCCCATACTCATCCCAAACAAAGTTAAAATGATATATAATTTATAAGGAAAATCAAATTCAAAAGGCAATTCAGCAAACATATTAAATTGCAATATTAAAGTACATGATATAACAACACCTATAAATGTTCCACCTATAACACTTGAAATTATAATCGAAGCTGCTTCATATAAATAAATTCTTGTACTTTTTTCTATTGAAATTCCAATTGCTCTTAAAATTCCATATTCTCCTATATTTTCTTTAATATTCGAATAAAAGCTAGTCCATATTAAAAAAAATGATAAAATCAAAGCTATTAAACCTAAAACTAAAAAAATATATTCCATTACTCCTTTTATTTTATTTGAAGTTTTTATAATATCATCTAAAATTTGTGTATAAGCTCCATCATTTTCTAATAAATTTTTCATTTCATAATAGACCATATCTTTTAAACTTTGAGGTGCATTTTTTTTAAACATTAAAAATAATCCCTGTTTTCTTAATCCATCATATGTTTTATTATAAACATTTATTCTATTCATATGTTCTTTAATATCCGGATATTTTTCTGATTCTAATTCAATTAATTCTTTCATTTCATTAATACTCATATAAACTGAACTCAATGCTGCAATTGTATTATATGAACTAAATGTTACGCTTCCGGGAATTTTACTTGACATACCTACAATTTTAGTTGGGATTTTTTGATTTAATTTTGGTATTTCAATCATTCCTGGATTGTTTTTACTTAATCCATAACTTTTTCTTAAACCTTCAGCAACGAAGACATTAAATTGTTTATTATTAAGAGATTTTTTTTCATGTTCAATATTTCTAGGAAAGTTCATATAATCTTCTTTATTAATAAGACCATCATCTTCTTCTATATTATTATTTTTTTCAGGGAAATTTAATATCTTTTCAGTGTTTGGATTATTATCTAACATTGAAACTAAATCTACTTTATTACCAATTTGAGTATAATTCATATCTTCATCAAAATCAGTGACTTGATATAAATCAGAATAAGAAGCATATAAATAATTTTTATCTACCGCATATATCTCTCTTAAGGCAGTTGGCCATCCATTCAATGCACTATAACATGTTTCAATTCCAGTTAAATATGTAAAAGTAAATGTCATAAATGTATAATTTGAAATTAAATTTGGGTATTTTTCTATAGTTTTTTTTAAATAATTATCAAATAATATTTCGTTTATACTATCTGTTTGACTTGCGTAATACCATATCATTACATCTCCTCCCATTGCTGATTTTGATAAGGTTTGTATGAATTTAACTATTAAATTTAATGTACATCCTGAGAATATTATAAATCCTAAAGCAATCATAAACATTATAGAAACTTTTTGATTTCGTTTTGCATGACCTTCTAAATTTTTTGATACTATGAAATATATATTATTATCTTTTCTCATGAATAATTTAATTATTATAAATAGTATAATTTTTTCAATTTTTGGAATAATTAATTGAATTAATATTATCATTCCTAAAAGCATAGTTAAAAGTATAATAATCATAATAAAAACAAATAAAGAAGGGTTCATTAATAAAAAACTCAAAGGTGCAACATAATAAGTACAAAATCCCATTACAATTAAAATTATACTTACAATTAACGCACTTGGACTAATTCCTAAATTTTCTAATTTAACCATAGAAACAATTAAATCAATACTTTTTTTATTAAAAATTGACAAACTTTCTTTCAAATTCGAATCTAAACATTTTTTAATAGGCAAATATGAACTTATTAAAGGAATTGAAATTCCAATTCCAAATCCAAATAAAAGTAATTTATCATTCATAAAAAATGGCGTACATATTCCACTATATATATTAAATAAAAACGCTATGAAATGATTACATACATATGCACTAACTAAACCTAAAAAAACTCCTGGAATAGCAAAAATAAATCCTTGAATAATAATCATTAAAACTAAATTATTTTTTTTAAATCCCAAAGCACGAAGCATTCCAAATTCAAATGTTCTTTCATCAACATTTCCTAACATTAAAGAATAAATTAATAATACACTTAATAACCATAAAAATGCCATAATAGCTAAAAAAATATTATCAAGAAAAACTTTTGCTATTTCAACATTAGCCATAACAGTATATATAGGTGTAGTTATTTGAATAGGATAATTTTCGCCTAAATTTTTTATAATTTTTTCGGAAATTTCTGACATATAAATTCTCATATCAATTTGAGATAATTTATATACCTCATATTTATCTTGTAATATACCATTCACAGTTAGAGCATATTTATTTATATTAAAATTATTTTTAATATAATCTACACAATAATCTTTAATGCCATTTATAATAGTTGGAAATGGAATTTGTTTTTCGATTAAATCAAAAATTCTAATTAAATTATATTCTAAATATTCATTAAAAAATCTACTATCTATTGCTAAAACATTCCCACTTGCTGATGGCCATTTTCCTTCATCATTTTTTACTTTTTCTTTGACTGTTAAATTTAATTGAAAACTAAAAATTTCATCTAAAATATTTTCTTCAAATAAATATAATAAATTAGTTAAATCCATTTCAGTACTAAATCCTAATAAATCAAATAAATTATATTTTATAATAATATCTTTTAATTCTTTTAATTTAATTTCAATTATGTTTTGTTCTTTATTGTATTTAAATATTAAATTATAAGGAAATTGTTCATTTAAAATTCCATTTATAATATTATTTAAATAAGGAATTTTTTCTAATCTTTCATCTTTTAAAATTTCCGCGGAAAATTCGAAATTTTTTTCTTCATCAAAATAATTAAAAATATAATTCAAAAAATCTTTTAACATTTCTCCTGTTATTTGAACATGATTTAATCCAGCTTGTTTCATAATTTTAATTAATAAATTTCTAATATTAACTTCAGTTAAAAATTCTTCATCAGAATTTGTTTTATCATTGTGATTTTCCGCAGAATTTAAATTATCTTTTTGAGGATCATAATAATAAGGACTTTCTTCTTCTTTATATTTAGGATAATAACTTTCAATAGTAGCTGCTATATCAGTGTTATATAAAACACTTAATAATGCGCTTAATTTAACATCGATTAAAAGTTTATTTTCTTCCATTTTATTTTCTGATTTTAATGATTTAAATAAACTATTACTAACATAACATTCATTTAAATTTAATTTTGGAAGTTTTAATTTTCTTCCCATTCCAATTTTATTTTCTAATTCTGAATTTAATATTATTAAATTTGTTAAAGACCATATACTTTTATTATTATTTTTACTTGGGAATTTTGTTGCGTTTCCTTGCAACATCCATCGAGGTGAAATTCCTTTTAAAAAAGATAAATTTTTTAATTTGCTGTTTAAATCATCGAAATCTAACATTTTTATTGAAAAAATATCAAAATTTTTTGATGTTTTGTTTATAATAAATTTATCAAAATTATCATATTTTTTATCACTCATGTCTTGTTTGTTTAACATTGGTAAAAATATATAATCTGATTCACCTACTTGCTCTTCACATACTCTAATAAATACTGCGGGAAATAAAAATATTGAATAAAGTAACATTGTTAAAAAAAATACGACTAAAAATATTGATATTAAACCTATTCTAAATGCTCTTTGCTTTTTAAGAAGGTCTGTACGTAAATAATTAGCTATTACAAAAAAATTAGAAAATACTGATTCTAAACATACCATTTAATTTTAGATAAAAAATAATAATGAAAAAATAAATATAAAATTATTTAATAATTTATTTAAAAAAATATTTATATATTTTTTTTATGTTAAAATTAATATTTAAATTAATGTTTGTTTTATTTAATTCAAATTAATATTTTTTATTATAAAAAAAAATAAATTAAAAAAAAATTATTTACATTACATTTATATATTTAATTATAAGTAATAATTTATTTAGTTAAAATTTATAATAAAATTACCATTTTGTTTCCATATTATAATTTATATTAAGTTCATTAAAATATTTTTTAATATCATCTAAAGTAAGATGGTCATTTAATATAATCCATGGAGCTACAGGAACCATATGATTTTCATCCGCTGTTGTTGGGTCAGCATTTGCTCCGGGAGACATTAAAATTTCTATTCTAAATCTTTTATTATCATCTATTCCTACATTAAAATTCTCAAATAATCTAAAAACAATATGTGAACAATAATCTAAATCAAAATTTTTCCATACATCATTACCTTTTTTATCATTATGAATTAAAAATGAATTTAACCCAAATTTAATAATATTTAATAAAGAATAAATATGTGAAGCACATGTAAAATAAAATCTAGTTTTTACTCTTCTCCAAGAAGATTTCATTTCATTACTATCTATTTTTTTTTGATCAAGTCCTGAATATGATTTTTCAATAAAATCTATATTTTTACTTATGCTATATTTTCTAGAATCTTTTTCATTTAATTTTAATTTAGTTGAATCAGTATTATCAACATTTCCATTATCTAAATCCCACCATAATAAATCTCTTGCTATTTTATTAATTAAATCTTTAATAAATTTAAACCCAATTTCAACTTTTTCATTTATTGTTATTCCATATTCTAATGGCATCACAAAATAGGCAAGTTTTGATATTTTATTATATAATTCATATCCTATATCATTTAATAAACTTTTATTATGTAGTATATCATATTTTATGTTATCGTATATGTCTGGAATTTTTGATATTTCAAATTTTTTATCTTTATAAAAATCTTGATATAATTTTATATATCTCTTAAATATTAATATTACTTTTTCTTCTTCGCAATCCATTTTTTCGTTGTTGTTTATTGAATGCATTTTTTTTTTGCTCAATTTTGGTGTTGTATTTAAATTAAAAGTTGAATTTTTATTTGAAGGATTTTTATCATTTTTTTTTAATTTATCTATTCCAATCGCGGAAATTTTTTTCTTTGGTTTTATTATTATTTTTTCTTTGTCTAAATCTTTACTAATTTTTATATTATTATTTGATGAATTATTTCGATTTTTTATTGAATTTTTATTTAAAATAAAATATGTGTCACATTCGTTTAATAATTCTTGATCTGTTAATTTACTTTTTAAATGATTTATAAACATTTTTAAAAGAGTATGAATTTTTTTCATTTCAACATAAAAATTTTCAATTTCATCTATTAAATTATTTATTGGCTTTGAAATGTTATTATATAAATTTTCATTATTATAATTATCAAATGTTTTTTTATTATATTTATAAATAAAATTATTATATTTTTCTTTTAAATTTCCATCATAATTACAAAAATCATTAATATTACTTTTTACACTTTTTCTAAAATTTTCTATTTCATTACTCGAAACATCCAAAAATTTATTTATATTTTCATCTTTCCTCACCATAGAAGTTATAATAGGAATTAAATTACCTTCTAATTGAAGTAGACCCTGTAAAAAACTAGCCGCTGTTTTTAGACATCTATCTTCTTCACTACTATAACATTTGAAATCATGTCTATAACTATTATGCAACCTTATTAAATCATCTCCTTCATTATTACCATGAGGATATAATTGACTACGAAATGTTGTTCCTAATAATTTTGCTTGTGTTATTCCTGCATGTGTTATAGTTCCTCCCCATTTCATTATAAATAAAGCTTGAGTTATTTTAAATTTTATTGGATTTGTGCTAATTAATGTATATTTTATTGGACGAAGTTGAATTTTTCTTGTTGAATCTTCTATATTTATGTTTTTTTCTAATACAAGTTTTATTTGATATAATTTTATAAAAAATGGATTTATATTATCATCTAATAATTGATCTTCTTTAATTCCGTTTTTATCGAGAATGTTATTTACGATTTTTATAATTTCTAATAATTCTTCTGAATTTGTTAATTTTATTTCATTTGGTTTGTTTTGATCTTTTTTTTTTCCGTTGTCGAATATATCAAATAAATGTAAAAAATCTTCGCTTTGCACAACTAATTTTAATTTTTGTTTTGGACTTCGATCTGCATGTCTAAAAACAGCAACTATACTTCTTAATTCTTCTCCATTTATGTTATTATTTTTTTTATTTATTATTTGAATATTCATATCTTCAAATATTTTAGCACTAGATAATTTCAAACTTTTTCTTATTAACAATTTTCTATTAATTTTAGTTAAAATAATTTTTCTTAAAATAATAGCACAATCTTGATAATATTTTTTATTTCCTTTAACAAAACTCCATCCATTCACATCACATACGAAACTTTTTCCTTCTGAACGTAAAATATCAAACCCACATACATTTTGTTTGAAAATATATACTATTTTTCTTGCTATCTCTTTTTCCTCATTTGTTAAATTAACAGGGTATCTCTCTTCTTTTCCTTCTATGCTTCTTTGAACACGTCCATCTAAAGAAGGTGATTTTCTCGCTTCGGCATGAAAATAATATGGACCTACTGTATAAACTTTAATATCTATTCCATCTGTTTGTAAATATTCTTCATAAAGAAAAGAATTATGATGGTCTCGACGTATATGATTTTCGTTTGGGTAATATAGAGAGGAAAAGTTATCTGTTTTTCGAAATAAACGTTTTTGACCTCCTCCATGAGACATAGGATAATATATATATATGTTATGATCATCTCCATTTGCGGGTTTTTCTACGAAAGGTTTTTTTAGTTTTTTTCCGTTGAAAATTATATAATCATCGTATTCTTTTATTTCGTTGAGATATAAATCTTCTTTGTTTATGTCTTCTGAGGAATAACTATTGCTTGAATCGAATGTTAAAGTTTCTTTTAATATTTGTTTATTTTCATTTTCATCTTCATCATTGTTTTTGTTTGTATTATTATTATTGTCATTATTTAAATTAAAATTTAAAAAATCTTTATTATTACAATATTTTTCATTGTATTCTTTAATCATTTGTTTAATTTCAGGTGTTGTGTTTAATTTAATTTTAGTTTGTGAATCGTTATTAATTTCTTCTTCTCTATCTAAAATAAATCCATTTGGAGTGGGAATATTATTTTCTTTAAGAATTTTTGATATTTTTCTTCTATCCCAAAAAATTTTTTGTGTTTCAAAGTCATTAATTAAGAATGGTTTTCTTAATTTAATAAATTCTAATACTTTATTATAAGGAAAACCGTTTGAAAAAAAAACAATCATGCTTTGACAAACTGGCCATTTTTCTATACTTTCATTAAAAATTAGAGATTCAGGATAATCAACTAATTCAAATTCCCCAAAACTTTTTAAATTTTCTAAAATTTGTTGCATATGTTTTGATTTAACTTTTTTTTCCATCGCACAAATTCCCAAAGTAATTTTCGGCTGATTTAAAGCCATAATAATATTAATATTATTATTATTATTTAAAAAAGAAAAATAATATAAATAAAATAGATAATTAATTTATAATAAACGATAAAAAAAAATAAAATTTTTATTTATTTTATTTTTAATATTTAAAATGGCTCGTTATTATAGTGAATATGAAATAGCAAAAGCAGATAAACAATTAAATACTGATTTATTAAATAATGATAAGTATAAAAAAGATTTAAAAATAGCTATTAATGAAGAAAATCATAGAAGTAATGTTGATCGGGCTAAAAAAAAAGCTGTTTCGCAATATATGGATTATGATAATTTTCATCAAATGGTTTTAGGTGCTGATTTACATAATGGAATGAATTTAAATGATGTGATTGATATTAAACCTGAAAAAGCGATTTTAAATTCTATTTCAGAAAATAAAGAATTTGAAAATAAAGTTAAAAATGATTTGTTTTTAAAAAATTTTGTTAAAGATGATAATAAAAAAATAATTAATTTCAAAAATGATGATGAAATTACTATACAAAAATTTAAAAAAAATGTTAAAAATTTTAATTCAGTGGATGATAAAATAAATTATATTTTTAATAATGTTAATATTGAAAAATTTAAAGAATTATTTAATGTTAATATTATTGATTCTGATTTATTTGGTGATTTAATCTATAATTTTGGACTTTATTTGAATAATTTAAATGAAATTAATGATAAAAGTAAATTTTTAATTGAATGTTTGAATATTATTGAAAATTCTGTTTATTTTAATAAATTAAAAATGTTTATTGGAAAAAAACATAAAAATATTTATAATGAAATTATTGAAAAAAAAACATTCGAAAATTCAATTGATATTTTTAATAAAATTATTAATAAATAATTTTTTATATTATTATTAAATAAATTTATATTGTATATTTATAAAATTAATCAATTTGACTGAAAATCACATCACTTATAATTCCTTCAGTAAATTCATTAAAATCACTTTCAACTCCAAAAGCATTTAAAAAATTAAATTTAACATTAGAGTTATTTGAAATTACACTACTTTGATTCATTTTTTCATCATATTCTTTTCCCACATTTCCAGTCCATGAATTAACAAAAGTTAAATTCGATAAATTTTTAATAATAATAAAATACATTTTATTTTTACTTATAGTAACACTATTAGGTAAATAAAATTGAAAAACAGGGTCAACTATATTAGTAATCATAGGTATATCTACATTTAGACTTATCATTTCTTTATTATCTCCACTAAAATTTTGAACATTATCTAATTCATATATTTTTAAATTAATTGTATATTTAAAATCACTTTGATTATGATCATATATTAATCCACAAATTGCAAATCCAGCTAAATTAATTGTATTAGAAACTAACATACATAGACTATCTGTTTTAAAATATTTACTTTTTGAATTTGTATATTTTTTAAATCTTCTTATTCTCATGCAAATGTTTGGAATGCCACTAATCATTGTGTTTATTACTGAATTTTCATATGACTCAATATTTTTTTTTAAATTGTCACATTTATTATTGAAATTATTTTCTTCGTTTAGAACTTTTTGTTTAGTTTTATTTAAATTTTCTTTTAAAAAGTTTTCTATGTCTGATAAAAATTGTTTATTTTCTAAAATTGTTGAATCTTTTTCTTTTTTATATAAGCATATTTTTTTATCATCTTCTATTAAATTTATTTCATTTTTCATTTTATTAAATTCTTCTAACATTTTATTTGCTTTTTTTTTATTACTTTTTAATTTTTGAACATTTAATTCAACTTCATTATCAACGCCATTAAAAAAATTCTCTATTTGATTATTATAATCATTTAATTTATCATTTAAAGTTTTATTAATATTATTATTTATTTGTTCTAATTTAATTTGAAAATTTTTTTTCTCTTCAATATAAAAATTATTAATGTTTTTTACAGGTTCTATATTATTATCAATTTCATTGTTTAAATTTTGTAATTGATCATATAAATTATTTACTTTTGTTTTTATTGCATCTATTATTAAATCAAATGTTGAACTTGAATGATTTCTATGTTCAGTTGCAAAACATGTTTTACATAAAAATTGACCACATTCTTCACAATAAAATAAAGCTTTTTCATTTTCATGTAAATAACATGTGTGATTTGTTTCATCTTCTGTTAAATTATTTTCTATGTTTACTAAATTTGGGTCAACTATTATTAAATTTTTTCGTTTTGGTTGAACATTTTCTTCTAGGCATAATGAACAATTTATTTGAAATGTTTTTTTGTCTATTGTAAGATAATTTGGTTTTATTCCGTGGTGAACTGTGCAACGAACTCGGGAAAATAATGAATCTAAATCATTCATTGTTTATATAAATATATAATTTAAATTTTTTTATAATAAAAATAAATTTAAATTAAAAAATTAATATTTTTAATTTTATTTGTTATTTTTTGAAAAATAAAATTTATAAAAATTGTTTTTATTTTTATTTCAAAAAAATTTTTTTATTGGGGATTGGGGATTGGGGATT
>JAEEGK010014115.1_pt1 | contig 17888 bp, 12 predicted proteins | sample 8958771 | NCBI WGS metagenome assembly JAEEGK01 (sample SAMN16246547, study PRJNA631951) | gut metagenome | biome: gut microbiome; feature: rumen; material: SC-attached | host: Bos | place: Iran: Karaj | collected 2018-10
TAAGTATTATTATTTTTATTTTTTCTTTTATATTTATTTATTTTTGGAGTATAAGTAAAATTATTATTTTCAAAATCTTTAGCATAATATAATTGAATTATTTTACTTAATTTTTTTTTTGATTTATTTCCTAACATTATCAATCTATCTTCTACAGATAATTTGAAATGACCATTTCTAATATTATCAGATGATTTATTTAATATTTTGTTATAATTATTTAATCTAGGTTTAAAATTAAATTCATTTTTGAAAATTTCATTAGTATGTTCCTTATTTTTTTTTTTTTTATAAAAGAACATTTTTCTTTCATAGAGTGAATCAACAGATAAATTTTTTTTATTTTGAATTATTTTTTTTATTTCATTCTTTTTATTAGATTTTTGATTAAATTCTTTACTATTTATCATATCATTGTTTTTATTTTTACTCTTTAAAGTAGAATTATTACATATTGAATTATTTTCATAATTAAATTTATTAAATTCTTTACTTGATACATTCTTTTTATTTATTGTTGAATCATATTCAGGATCTGAAATATCTTCTTCTAATAATTTCATTTTATCTTGTATTTTTTTTTGTATTTTATTTTCAATCATTTCTTCAATATTTTTTGAATACTTATTTTTCTTACAAAATTCATTAATTTGTTTTGATATATCTTTTTCAGTTTTAATATAGAAATTAACTTTATTACCATTTGAATCTAGAAATGATATATTTGATATTACAGATGATTCATTTAATTTATCATTTAAATTTGATGAATCACATTTTTTTGACACTTCAAGAATTTCCATATTTTAAATTTATTATTTTTTTAGATATTTTAATGAAAACTTTTTATGCTATTTTCTTATTTCAGTTAAATATAATTTTTATTAATAATAATGATAATATAAAAAATCCTTTTTATATTGTTAATGATTGTAATCTTAAAACATGTAATTTTCCAAATAAATGTTTTAATAAAACTATTTGTCAATGTCAAAAAGGATATTATGATATTTTAAATGAAACAAAAAGATGTAATTATAAACAAAAATATAAAATGAAATTTATTTGGTTAGAATTTTTTTTTAATTTAGGAATTGGACATATATTATCTGGAAATATAATAAAAGGAATTATAAAATTAATAATACGAATTATAACACTTTTCTTGGTTTATATTTCAATTTTATCTAATTATTTTAAAAAAACTAATATTAATATTTATCAAGTTTTAATTAGTTTATTCACTTTAATTTTAGTTTTAGTTAATTTAATCTTTATATTTATTGATTATTTTTATATGTCAGGAAAAAATTATTTAGATAAAAATGAAATTCCTTTTTTATAAATAAATATATAAAATATTAAATTTAAAAAAACATACTAAAAATTTAATTTTCATTCCAAAAATGATATAAATTGTAGATTAAATTATTAAATTAAAAAAAGAAAAAATAAATTATTTTACCTCATAAAATATTCTAAATTAAGATAAAAATTAATTATTTTATAATATAATTAAAAAATAATTCTCATTTTTTGTCTATTTTTTCAAAGTTTTTCTGTTATTTTATGCTCATTTATATCATATAAAATTATAAAAATTAGTAAATAATAAATTTTATTTGAAAATGATTTAATTTTTTTTCAACAAAAAATAATTCTTTTTTTTTATTTTATTTTATTGTTTTTATAGAATTATTTTTTTTAAAATAATTTAAAACTTGTTGTATTTATGGAATTTGCATATTTTATCATAATAGTTCAAATGTTAGTTTTACCTTTTTTATTTTCAATAATATTGATATATGGAATTTTTATTTATAGTTATGTAAATAAAAATTATAATTCAATTATAATTCTTAAAGACAATATACAATCATCACCTATTTACTCAATTTCATTATCATCAACAGGAATATGTAATGAAAAAAAAGAAATATATCCAATAGGATATTTTCCAGGAATAAGTAAAGGTAGATTTTATAAAAATAGAATATTATTTGGACAATGTACCTTTTTTCATGGTTCAAGTTGTAAAACAATAAATAAAGTTAATGGTTTTAATTTAAATATATGGGATGGAAATATATTTTGTATTAATAAAAATCCTGAATTAAATTATGAAACTTATATAAGAAATTCAGTAGAAAATAATAAAGAATGTGATATTGGATTTAAAAAATGTGGATTTTTAGATTCAAATAAAAGAATAATGTGTATTGAAGAAAATAATAATTGTCCAATTAATAGAATAATTATTAATAATAATAAAACTTCCCCAAATGATTTTAATTATACAACCTTATCTTTAAATAATAATAAATTTTTACATTATACAAATGAATCAATTAATAGTTATATTATAGTTAATTTTTCAATTAGTACTGGAACACCTTGTATAAATCCTAATGAAATTAATACCAAATATCCTCAATATATTTTAGATAAGAATTTTAAGAAATATATATGTACTGATAAAATATTAAATGAATTTTATGATAATTTTTTTATAAAACTTGACACTATTAAGAAATCAGAATTATATAAACAAAATAATGTTAATACTATTCTAAATAAATTATATAATTATCCTTATTTTTCATTGGAAGAAGATATTAGTTTATTTATAAGGAGTTATTTTGGTATTGATAAATTTTGCATTGAATTTGAAGAAAAATTTTATATTAATAAATTACTTGAAATTGATAATTTTATTAATAAAAAAAAATTTATTTATGTTCATTTAATATTATCAGGTATTTTTTTTTTGGTACATATTATTATAAATTTTGTTTTATTTTGTATTAAAGAATATGAAAATAAATTTTATACAATTTTTTTATTCTATAATTTTGGTTTATTTATATTAACTTCTATAATTTTTTTATGTAAATTTGTGGTTTATATATTTTTTAAAGAAATTAATTTTAAATCCCTTTGTTATAATAATAAAATTGAATTTGAAATAAATAATAATCATAAAAGAATAAATCATGCTAGAAATTTGGAATTAATAAATCTTCTCATTACTTTTTTCATAATAGTAATAGTATTATTTTTATTTGGTTATTATTACTTTGAATCACCAAATAATAATAGTAATAATCGAATAAGAGAAGGATTTATAATATTTGATAGGACTTTAAACTTTAATATAAATAATGAAAATGAAAATAAAAAAGAAATGAAAAATGAAAATAAAAAAGATAAAATTGAAAATGATAATAATAATAATTTAAAATATCAAGATACTGAACATAAAAATTTAAATGCAGAAAATGAATTATAAAAAATATTTAAAAAATAATAATTTAAAATTTATAAATATTACTATTTTATTAAATAAAAATGGATAATGAATTAAATTTAATATGTGAATTTTGTAATAATTGATTTTTACCAAAAAAAGTAAAAGCATTAGAAAAAGGTTTAATTCAAGATTTAAAAGCAAAAGGGTATAATGCAAAATTAACAATTGAAAGTTCAGATTCTCCAGCAAAACCATATTATTTATATTTAATGATTGGTGGTTCTAAAAAAATTATTTTAAGTAATAATGCTACATTACATAGAAGAGAAGGGGCTATTATTGATTATTGTGTAACTGATGCTAATAGAAAAAAAGTTGCTCAGAAAATTATTGATACTGTTAAAAAATAATTTTGATTTTTTTATATTTTTGCTTTTTTTAATTATTTTTGTGAATATATAAAAGAAAAAAATAATTTTATATTCTTTTATATCTGATAATAATAATTATAAAAAGCAATTTTTGAAATTAAATTATATTATGATATATTATAAATGTAATTTATTTTTTTTTAAATAATTTTATTTTTTTATTCTTATAATTAATATAAAAAAGTAAACTTTGAAAGTTTTGAATTAAAAAATTTAAAACTAACATTTATATTATTGAAAATAAGATATTAAGGTTAAAGTTTTAGATAAGAAGAATTTTATCAATCCAATAATAATAAATATTCAAATAATAATTCAAAAATTTTCTTTTATTTATTTTTAAATATAATATTTCTTTTTTTTAAGGTTTAATTTAAAAATAAAACAAAAGTTCAATTAATAAATTAAAATAATAAATTGAATATAAATTAATATCTAATTTTATATTTTATAATATATATATATATCATTTAAATTTTTAATAATAATATATAATTATAAATAAATTATTTTTCTTTATCATTATTTTGATTATTTGTAAAATAACAATTTAATGCAAATAATAAAGGATTAAATATATTATTAATATTATTACAATTTTGAACTTGTTTACTTTTTAAATTTCCTTCTAATTTATCTAATGTAATTGGATTAATTTCTCCTATAGAAATTCCATACATTATATTATTATTATGAATTTTTCCTACAATATTATCTAAATTATATTTATACACAAAATTTTTTTCATCATTAGGAAGATCATTTAAATATTTTCCTTTTTTCTCAAAAGGACAATACACAACACCATATTTATAAATAATTAATGCTTTTTCAAATTGATTAATTGTTTCTTCTAAAATATTTCCTTTTGATTTTTTAGAAATTCCTTCTAATAATTTTTTAATAATCTTCATATAATCATTATCTTTTTCATTTTGAATTACATTACGAATAATATTTAAATTTTTTGGTATTCCTTCAAAAAAATCACAACCTCTAAATAAACATTGATATAATAATTTTTCTTCAGAAAAATTTTTGTCAAAAAAAAGTTTTTTACACTCATCTTGATTATATTTTAAACCTTCAAATTTTTCTAAATCAAAACCAAAAATAACATTTTTACAACCAAAAGCAACAAAATCAGAATCATTTCCAATAATAAAATCAATAACTTTATTTTGTTCTAAATATTTTAATTCATAATCACTTTCATATGGACAAATTATATAATCAATTTCATATTTTTTTAATATTTCAATAAAATCTTTAATCAAAGGTGGTTTAAAACTAATAGAATTTATTTTTTCTTCTGCTGCTTTTTTATATTTTTGATTTTTAATTAATTCATTTACATATAATAAAATATTTTCTCTTTTTTGTGTTCTAATTGCTTTTTCTTTTGCTTTTATTGGAGGAGAATCACCATCAATTACAATAATTGATGTAATATTATAATTTTTTTTCATTTTTATTATTTGTTCTGCTATAAATGTATATAATATTGTAAAATCTGGATTTTCATCTAATATTACTTTTTTTAATAAATATTTATATAAATGGAGGTAATAATGACCATCTATTCCACATGTTAAACCTTGATACTCATTTAAGTTTACTTTTTTTAAATATCTTTTTAAATATGAAAGTAATTGTCTAATTCCCATTATTAATAGATAAAAAAAAATAATTAAAAAAATATATAATTAAAAATATTTATAACAAATTTAATAAATGAATTAACTTTAAAATAAAAATAGATATAATTTAACTTATTTCAAACTATTATAAAACATAAGTTAAATTTTAAAACCAAAAAATAAAAAACAATCAAATAATCCAAATATCCAAAAATAAGAATTAAAAATAGAATAAAAATCCCAAAACAAAAAAAAAGAAAAAAAAAACAAACAAAACAAAAAAAAAAAAATAATTAAAAATTAAAAATAAAAACAATAATTATATAAAAAGCCCTAAAAATCAAAAAATGGAAAGTATAATAGAAACAAAACGTGACAAAGGTATACTAACAAAAGATCAAATCCACTATTTCATAACAAACTACGTCTCAGAAAAAATCCCAGACTACCAAGCAAGTGCCTTATTAATGGCAATATATTTAAATGGAATGAACAAGCAAGAAATAGCAGATTTAACAGAAGAAATGAGAATAAGTGGAAATGTATGGGATCTTTCATCAATAAATGGTTTAAAAGTAGACAAACATTCAACAGGAGGAGTAGGTGATAAAGTCTCTTTAATATTAGGACCAATGGTTGCAGCATGTGGTGCAAAAATGGCAAAAATGAGTGGAAGAGGTTTAGGACATACTGGAGGTACTTTAGATAAAATGGAATCAATTCCAGGTATGAAAATTAATTTAACAAAAGAAGAATTTGTTAAACAAGTTAATGAAATAGGAGTTGCTATAATTGGACAAGATAAAAGTTTAGTTCCAGCTGATAAGAAAATTTATGCTTTAAGAGATGTTACTGGAACTGTTGGTTCAATTCCTTTAATTGCTTCTTCTATTATGAGTAAAAAATTAGCAACTGGAAGTGATTGTATATTATTAGATGTTAAATTTGGTGATGGTGCCTTTATGAAGAATATGGAATCTGCTAAAGAATTAGCTATTACTATGGTTGAAATTGGTAAATCACTTAATAAGAATGTTAAAGCTGAAATTACTGATATGAATCAACCACTTGGTAATTATATTGGTAATAATTTAGAAATTAAAGAAGTTATTGAAACTTTAAAAGGAAATGGACCAAAGGATTTAAATGAAATTTGTCTTAATAGTGGTGCTATTATTTTAGAACAAGCTAAAATTTGTGATAGGAAAGAAGGGAGAAAAAGATTAGAGGAATGTTTAAAAAATGGAAAAGCTTTTGAATCATTTAAATTGTTTGTTAAATATCAAGGTGGTGATGTTTCTTATGTTGAACATCCTGAAAAATTTGAAGTTGCTAAAAATATAATTGAGATTAAATCAAAGGAAGAAGGTTATATTAAAACTATTAAAGCTTTGACTATTGGATTAGCTTCTATGAGATTGGGAGGAGGAAGAGAAAAACTTGATGATGTTATTGATATGAGTGCTGGTATTGTTTTAAATAAAAAAGTTGGTGATCATGTTAATAAAGATGAATTACTTTGTACTCTTTATACTAATAAAAGTAAAGATGATTATGAACCTATTGTTAAGTTAGTTGAAGGGGCTTATTTTATTCAAAAAGATCCTATTCCTATTGAAGAAATGCATAAAGAAGTGTTAATCGAATAAATTTATTTAAAATGAGTTTTTATATTTTTTTTGATTTAAAAAGAATTTTTTAAATGGTTGTTTAATAAAGAATTTATAAAAATTTAAAATTTAGATTTAATTTAAAAATAAAAATAATTCAAAAAAAAAAAGTAGTAATATTAATCAATCAAAAAATTATAATTTTATAATCATATTATATTGAATAATTACTTAAGACTAAATAAATCATAGAAATTTTGATAAAAAAATATCATGATACTATACTTATCTCTAAATAAGTTTATGGTTTTACAGTTCTAAGAATATGATTTAAGATATAAATTTATTATTATATAAAGTATTATGAAGAAATTTATCTAATTAAATGAAAGATATATATAATTAAACTTTTAATATATTATTTTGGAATTTATTATTTAAAAATAATATATTTAAAGAAAATATAATACAATTTAAAATATAATTAATTTTTAAAATAAGATTTTTAAAAAATAAATAAGTTTCTATTCAACAATTTAATGAAATAATTATATTTTAATAATAGTACATATAAACATTTTTTTTAGTAAACTAAATTAATATAATTAATAAATTCCATTCTAAAATTCATTTTTTAAATTTTTAAATGTAAATAAAAATTTATATATAAAATAGTAACAATAAATTATTATTAAAGTTTGATTTATATAGGATAAACAAATTATTGTTGTTGATGAAAGAATTTTTAAATATATTCAAAAAGGATTTTCTGAAGAAATATTACATGCTATTGAAATAAATGTTAAAATTAATTTTTGTTAGATATGGTATTGACTTCTTGATTGTTTGGTTTTATCTTTTATATTTTCATTTAATATATTTTTGACAATTTAAAAAAATTTCTTTTAATTATTCCATTTTAAATAATGTTTATTTTTTTTAGTAATTAATAATTAAATTAAAATGAGAAAATCAAATGTAAGAAAATTGATAATAAAAAATCCTAAATTAAATTTGATTAATAATTTAAATGCTATGCTACAAGATACAAAATTTATTATAAATCAAAATGAAAATAATAATCATAATTCTAAAGAAAATAAAAAACTTATTAACGAAATAAATAATATTTTTATTTCAAAATCAAATTGTTCAAAATTTAATTTTCATCCTTTAATAAATTATTCTATTGACAATACTGAAGATTATAGTTTATATTTTAATTCAATTTTTGTTGAAATTTCACATTATAAAAAAGACAAAATAATTAAAATTGAAAGAACATTTTTTCATCCAAATGCTCAATCATTTGCAGTAAATTTTCAAAATTTAACTTTTGTTTTTTATATGTATTACAATAAAGTAAAGATATATTTAAATTTAAAAGAATATTTAATAATATTTGCATCTTCAGATTTAAAAAAAATTAGAGAAAATTTTATTGATTTGGATTCAAAAAAAAATAATAATCAAGATAATTCTATAAATTCTTTAAAAATAAATCCGTTTGATAATTTAAAAGAAAAAATTCTTTGTTTTTCTTGTATAAAAAATGAAGAAATAATCGAAGTTAAATTTGGTTATTATCCAATTTATTTAGATGGTTTTTATGAAATAAATTTACCAATTTCTCTTCCATTTTATAATAATAAAGAAATATTATTAGAAAAGAATAGTTTAATATTATTTGAAATAAATAATAATTGTTCAGTTGAAGGAATGAAAAAAATAATTAATGACAAAATTCAAATCTTTAAAATATTAGAAATTTCTGCAAAAACTATTTATTATTTTGGTATTATAATAGAAAGAGAAAACATAAATGAAAATATAAATAAAAATTTAACATATTATCAAAATAAAAATTTTAAAATTTATATTTTAGAAATAAATAATGATTTTCTTGGACAAAAAATTCCAGAAATAACAGAAACAAAAAATAATGATTATCCAAAAAGAGTAAATTCAAAAAAAAGAAAATCAACATTTGATATTAATCAAAGTATGAATTTAGATTCTAAAACTAATAATTTATTAGATCAATCAATGACTAATTCACATATAATAAATGATTCTACTATGTCAATCAATACAACTCCTACTCAATTACAAAAAGAAATGAATAAAATTGAAAATAATAAAGAAAAAAAAATATCAAAAAAAACTTTACAAAGACAAATAAGTAATTTTTCAATTTTTGATGATGATTATTTATATTATCAAATGACTATAAATTAATTTTTATTAATTTAGGGAATTTATTGTAAATATTTTTATTTATTGGTTATTTATTATTTGTTAATAAATGTTTTAAAAATCATGTTTTATTAGATAAAAGGTTTAAATTAGATAAAAAACTTTTATTTTTATATATATACATAATATTTTAAATTATTTTCTCTAATCTTAAATTTAATTATATTTAGTTTCCAAGGAAACCTTTTCTTTCTTTTCTATCTTTTCCTCTATCATCTCTTTTTGGTCCTCTTCTTTCTCTTCTATCTTTTCCTCTATCATCTCTTTTTGGTCCTCTTCTATCTTTTCTATCTCTTCTATGTCTTCTATGTCTTCTTCTATCTTTTCTATCTCTTCTATCTTTCTCATCTCTTCTTTTTGGTTTTCTTCTATCTTTTTTTCCTTCTTCATCATCATCATCATCATGATGAGGTCTTGGAGGTCTTCTTTTATCATGTTCTTCTTCATCATCATCATCATGATGAGGAGGTCTTGGAGGTCTTCTTTTATCATCTTCATCATCATCATCATCATCATGATGAGGTCTTGGAGGTCTTCTTCTATCATCTTCATCATCATCATCATCATGATGAGGAGGTCTTGGTGGTCTTCTTCTATCATCTTTTTCTTCTTTTTTTTGGAACATTTCTTTTATTCTATCTAAGAATCCTTTTTCTTTTGCATTTTCTAAATTTGGTTCTTCTTCTTTAATTTGTCTTTGACTTAAAACAATAAGAATTAATAAACTTATTATAATTTTCTTCATTTTTATTTTAATATTTTTTTTTTAATTTTATTTATATAGTTGATTAAAAATTTTGGATAAATTTTATTCAACACAATTACTATTTAAAAAGTGAATAAAATATAAAAAAAATATCATAAATACTTTAAATTAGTCTTAAATTGTATTTTTAATTAATATTTCAATAACTAATCTTTTTTTATATTTATTTTTAGTTTTTAAATCTTATATTTCAGATTATATTAGGTCATAAAATAATTTAATTATTTTTTTTCAATATTAAATAATTTTTTTGATAAATTTGATTTAAATAATTTCTATAGTTCAAAAATATTCAATATATGATAAATTTTAATATAGATTATTATTGATTCTTTTATAAAAAATTATTTTCTTTTATACCATATTTGGTATATTTATGCATATTTTATTTCATTTGAAAAATAAAAAATAAAATAAAAAATATAAAAAAAAAATTATTTTTATTTATTTTAATTTTAATAGTAAATAATAAAATAATAATTAAGTTTTAGCTTGAATTGAATTTAAATTAAATTCAATTCCTTCCTCTAATATATTATTTTTATGTTTTATCATATGTTCATAACCTTGTTTTTCCATTTCAAAATCAGATTCAAATGAATACATATATGAAAGATTTTTTCTTTGTCCCTCAGTAAAAAGTAATTTTTCAATAATAGAAATTTTATTTTCAGTTTTAAGATAATGAACAATATCTAATAAAAATTGAATTTCTTTATAATTTTCATGAACTTTTTTAATAGTATAACAAGTATTTTTTTTACAAACAAAATCTTTAAAAAATTCAGGTACTTTAATTGTTCTCATTTTTAATTTTGGCAACATATTTTTTTGACTAATTTTAGATAAGATATTTTCTTTAGTTTTTTTAAAATTTTTAGAATTGTAATTAAAAGTTTTTACAACTCTTAAATGTTTATCTGAGTGATGTTTAGATTTATTAAATGTTTTTTTTGGTGCTAAACTTTTTGTTACTCTTGGAATTTTTCCTAAAACACTTCCATCATTTAAATATGAATTTGATAAATAAAAATAATTTCCTATTTTTGTTAAAGTTTTTGTTATTGATTGTTTAAAAATATTATTTGGATTTATCATTTCATTTTTACTTATTTCTTCAATTTCAGAACCACTATTTGATTTATTTTCAGAAGTTTCTGCAATTTTTAATTTTATATTATTATTATTTTTGTTAAAATAAAGATTTTGATTTTGAAATAAATTCTTTTGAACTGATGAATTAATAGGATCTAATTGATTTGAAATAAATAAATTTTCTGATTTATTTCCTAAATGAAATTCTTTTCTTATTTTTTGTATTCTAATAAAACTTTCATCTAAATTAAAAAATTCTAAAATATAATTTTTATATAATAAACTTTTAAAAAAAACAATAGAATATTCTCCAATTAATAATATCATTTTTAACATTCCACCAACATTAGAAAATATAGTTTGTAATTTAATATAAGATCTTTGATGAACTTCTGTCTTTGAAGAAACTCTTAAAGTAACAGATAAAAAATGATCAGTTTCTCTAAAATCAATTTCATTTTGTGAATAATCATAAACTGCAAATTTAATAGTATTTTTATTTTTAAAAAAATAACCTGAGTCAGTATCAATTGCAACTTCTTTTAAATAAATAAAAGTATCTGCAAAATATAATGAAGAAAAAGTACTATATATATTTTTAATATAAGAATTATATGGATTTTTATAAGAATTTAATAAAATATTATAATCAGGCATAAAAATTCCTAAAAAACCACCTTTTAATAAATTATTTATTTCTTCATTTGTTCTACATTGATAATTATTATTTGTTGAATTTATACATTTGGTAAAATTTATTTTTACATATGACCAAATATTACTTTTATATTCTCCTTCAATTTCTATTTCATTTTTATCTAAACAATATAAATTTTTTAAATCTAAAGTTTTATATTTTTCTGGAATAGTTTCAAATTCATATTTATTACATTTTATAATTTTTATAGGTTCTGAAAAAAAATTTTTCATTGTTCCATTTGTATATAAAGTTACTTTAGTATAAACTGCTGAAATATTATAAATAGTTTCATCAATAAATTCTGAATAATCTTGATCTTGAAGTCCTAATGCAAAAGAAAAATTTTTTTTTGTTAATTTTATAAATTTTGGTGTTTGATCATAATAATTTTTTGTTAATATTGTTGGATTTTTATGATAAAACATTTCATTTAAAAAATAACACATATAATAAGTTATTGCAATTATACATATTAATGATACAATTGAACCTATAAAAGTTTGGAATGTTTGATGTCCTCTTATTGTAAATAAAGGATGAGTTCCAAACATGTCAATATGTTTAAAATATGTAAAAAGTAATTTATCCATGAAATTATAAATTAATTTTTTTTTATCTCATTTATTTAATTTTAATTCTAAATTTTATGGAAAAATTTAAAATATAAAAAAAATAATAAATATTAAAAAAATAAATGTTATTATAATTGTTTTTAAATAAATTTTAAACAAGATTATATTCATCATATCCTTCTTTTAAATATATTCTTTTTTTATTAATTTTACTATATTTTGAATATATATTATAATCAATAAAAAAATCAACGGCAATAAATACATTAATTGATAAAGTTAAAAGTTGAGTTAACATTTCGGAATAAGCAATATGAAATAATTTATAAAGATTATAACTTCCTATTAAAAATCCTGGAATTAAACAACAATTTGCATAGAATTTATTTCCTTTAAAACCAGACATTTCATATTTTGACATTATATTTGCAAGGTAATTTATTCCAAAAAGAATAAATAAAAAAATTTGCATATATTTTAATTTATTAATATCTTTTTCTTTTGCTAATATATTTGTATTATATAAATTTTCCATTTTGAATATTGTAATTATAATTAAAAAAAGAATAAATGTTTCAAATATAAAAAATAATCTTTTTGTTTGGCTTAATTTTTTAAAAAACATATTTTATATTTTTTAAATTAAATATTATTAATTAATAATGAATTAAATTTTTAAAATATTTTTTGAAATTTAAAGAAAAAAATACAAATAAATTTTTTATTACTTTTCAAAAATAATTTATAAAAGTATGAAGTAAAAAATTTGATTTAAATAATATACGAATCATCAATATTTAATTCATAAATAAATGAAAAAATTTATTCTTAAAGTTAATTTTTTAATTAACATCTCTAAACCAATTAGATTGCAAACAATTTGACAATTCAATTCTTTTAGTAGGATCAACAACAAGCATTTTACAAATTAATTCTAAACAATCATTAGAAACATCAATAGCTTTATTATTCATTAAAAAATTTTTTAAACCAATACCATGATATTTAGGAAAAGCATTAATATAATTAGGAAAAAATCTATGCCCAGGTAAATTTTCATCATTAAAAGTTCCAAAAATTTTAAACATTTCAATTAATTGAGTTTTATCATTATTTCCAATAAAAATAGGTTTTTTTAAAATCATTTCAGAAATAATACAACCAATACTCCAAATATCAATTCCAATAAAATAATAAGAATCCCCTAAAATAATTTCTGGTGCTCTATAATAAAGTGTTCCAACACCAGGAGTATATTTTCTTTTTAACATTGAATACTTTCTACTTAAACCTAAATCACCTATTTTAATAATAAAATTATTAAAATTTATTATTTCTCCTTCATTATCTTTTTCTAAAAATTTTAATAAAACATTTTGTGGTTTTAAATCTCTATGAAATAATAATTTTAAATGTAAGGAATATGCTCCTTTTATTATTTGATATGATATTTTTTTTATTGTATTTTCATTGTATATTAAAGGATTTGATTTAAATTTTTCCATAAATTGACTTAAATCACAATCACAATATTCCATTAATAATGCAATCTGATTTTTATTTATAAATGATGCTTCATATAAATATACTAAATTTTCATTTTCAGAAAATTTAAAAAAATTTGGTTCTCTTAACATATCAAATCTTATTGTTTGATTCCCATTTATTAATTTTATTTTTTTTAAAGCATATTTATTACCTTCTGGATCTTCTATTTGATATATTTCACCATATGCTCCTGAACCTAATATTTTTAATATTTTAAATTCTTTTGAAGAAAATGTTATACTCTCATATTGTTTTTTTGGTTTAATCATGTTTTTTTCTTCTTCCATTTTGAATTTTATTTTTTTGAATATATAATAAATATAAATATACTACTTATCTTTTTAACATATTTTGTTATTATTTATTATTTTTTTCATATATTAAATTTTTTTTAAAAAAGATAATATATCAAATTATAATCAAATTTAATTTATTTTACATTCAAATTTATATATATATATATAAAATAACAGAAAAAAAAAGAAAAAATAAAAATACATAACAATTATAAATTTAGAGAAATTATTAAAAAAACTTGAACTAAAATAATGAAAAAATGAATGAATACATTTATAAATCATAGTACAAATTTTGAATTAATTTTATCTAATAAAATACCAAATTTTGATAATAATCAATTAATAGAACAAAATGAAATTGCATATTTAAAAATGTAATTTTATTCAAATAAAAATTATTTTCAAATTGTTAATATATTTATATGAAAAGACTTAAATAATTTAGGATATAATAATTTTTTAGTAAAAAAATGAAAAATATAATTTAGAATATTTACAAACTCATTTAAATGGATTTGAAGAAAGTATTGTATCGAATTATTTTAAAATAATAAATGAAAATATTAAAAAGATTTGTTTATTTTCTCAAATTGATAAAATATTTATTGATTATTTAAATATTAAACAAATTTTGATTAATTTAAAACAAATAGAAATTTCAATTTTAAATTTAAAAATATTTATTGAATTAAATATAATATGTCCAAATGTTGAAGAATTAAGTTTATATATTAATGATAATTTTGATTTTAATAAAAAAGAGATAATGAATATATTTAATAATATTAAAACATTCAAAATTTATATTAAAAATAAATTTGATTTAATAGATTTAATGAGGGAAATAAAAGATTCAAAAATTGAAAATTTGAAAATATTTGATAAGAGTAATAAATATGAAAAAAATGATTCAATAATAATATTAAATAATATAAAAAAGATAATAATTGAAGGAAATAATGAAATATTATTTAATAATATTCAATTTCCTAATTTAAAAGAATATGAATTAAATTTATGTAATATTAATGAGAATATAATAATAAAATCAGATGATTTTAATTCAATTAATATATTTTTAATTGAAATATTGAAAAATAGAAATATATTTATATTAAATGATATTATTAATTTCCCAAATAGACTTAAAAATATAAAATATTTGAAAATAAATTTATCAATATTTTCATTTATTGTGAATAAAAATGAATATTTTGAATTTAAATTATATGATACAAATTATTATTCAAATTATAATATATCAATTGATGAAAAAGAAATATCAAAATATAAAAAGATTAAAATTGAAGGAATAAGTAAATTAAAAAAAGATAATAATTTAGAAATAATTGAAAATAAAAATATAAATTTATGTGATATTAATTTAAATATGAATAAATTATATATAAAAAATATAAAAGAAATAAGATCAATTTATTGTGAAGAAGAAATTCAAAATACAAATTTAATTTCAATAATAAAAGATATTAATGAATTTAAAAAATTAAAATATATAAATTTAACAATAGGTTATATTAAAGAATCTCCTAATGATAAAAATATATCAAATATTTATAATTATTTATCTAAACTAATTAAAAATTCAAAAAATTTAAAATCCTTAATATTAAGAATAAATTCAAATAATTATTATGAAAATATTTGTTTTTATCTTTCTTTAATTGAAGATTTAAAAAAATTAAGAATATTAAATATTAATGGAGAATATGAATTGAATGAAGAAATATTATTAAATAAATTTCCTAAATTAAAAGAAAGAAAATATTATTTTAAAGAATTTAAAATTAATAATAATAATTATATTGATTGTATTTATGATATTAAAAAATTAGGAGAAACAAGAATATTAAATTATGTTAAACAAAATTATAAAAATATTTCATTATATGATGAAGAAGAAGAAATGAAAGAATATTTTGAAATATATTTAGATGATAATAAAATGGATTTTTGTTTTAAATATAATTTTGAAAATCTAAAAAAATATAAAATTAAAATTAAATGTATTAAGCTTCTTACTAATATGGGATATATGTTTTATAAATGTTCTTCATTAACTTCTTTAAATTTATCTAATTTTAATACTAATAATGTTACTAATATGGGATCTATGTTTTATGAATGTTCTTCATTAACTTCTTTAAATTTATCTAATTTTAATACTAATAATGGAACTAATATGTATGGTATCTTTAAAGGTTTAAATAAGAATTGCAAGATAATATCAAATGATAAAAAGATTAATAAATTAAAATCATCAAATTTATTTTTTTAAATTATTTAATAGTTTAAATAAAATCTTTGAATTTCTTAAAAAATTAAATTAATATTATTTTTTATTATTTATTTAATAATTTAAAAAACATATTTCTTAATTTAAAATTTTTAACAAATATTAATTGTATTCTTTCAATTATTAACCTCTTTTCATAGTTATATTAATAATAAATTTATAAAATAAATAATTTTGTTTTTTATCTTTATATATTATAATACATTATTATTTAAAATATTCTAATTTAAATTTTATTATATATATTATTTAAAAATCTATTTTATTTAAATATAAATTTATTAATGTATTATAATAAAATATTTTTTAAACTATATTTTTTATTTTTTATTATTTTATTATTGCTATATCTTTTTATATTTTTTTATTTTATTTTTTTTTATTATTTTTTTTAATATTTCTTTCAATAGTTATTAAACAAAACATTCTAAATTAGTTAAAATATAGTATATATTTTTAAATTTAATATATATTTATTATTATAATTTCTTATTTCACAATTTTTATTTTATTTTTTATTTTCAATTTTATTATTTATAAAATTTTAAAATAATTATACTTTTATTTATTAAGAAAAATATATGTATAAACTTTATATTAATTATAATAAAAAATATATATTAATTATGTTAGATTAGTAAGAATAATTTATTTATTAAAAGATTTAGATAATATTACCATTATCATAAACTTTTTTAATCACTAATAGATAATATATAATTTTTTATCATAAAGATTATGTTTTATTTAACTTTATATTTACTATTTATATTTCATTTACTTGAAGAAGTTATTTTGATTATATTAATTATATTACCTTAAAAATACATTGAAATAATAATACACTTTAAAAAATAAAAAGCTAAAAATAATATTAAAATATTAAAAATTTTTTTTTAACTATTTTTCAAAAAATAAAAAATATGCTTAATCTTTATCTCATAAATAAAATTATTTTTTTTTGTAATATTTTTTAATTAATACTATAATATTTATCATGTTTAAATCCTAACCAACTTATATTAATTCAACATTCTTTTTTATTATTTGGTTCATATAATCTAAAATGATTGGAAAATAAAATCTAAAAATTATGTTATATATTTTCTATTTTTGTGTTTATAATTACATAATTAAATAATTCTTTTTTAATACTAAAGATATTCATTATCACTTATTTCTGTTTTAGAGATTTCTTTTTTTTTACTTCAAATAAACTAATAAACTCAAAGAAGGATTATAAAAAAATCTTTTCAAAACATAAAACAAATAATAACAATACAAAAAATTAAATTTGATTTTTATAAAAAAAGATAATAAATATTTTTATATATCATAACTAAAATAAAAATAAAAAAGTTAAATTAACAAAGAACTTTTTAATTGAAAAAAAATATCTCCATTTTT
>JAEEGK010014118.1_pt1 | contig 17886 bp, 12 predicted proteins | sample 8958771 | NCBI WGS metagenome assembly JAEEGK01 (sample SAMN16246547, study PRJNA631951) | gut metagenome | biome: gut microbiome; feature: rumen; material: SC-attached | host: Bos | place: Iran: Karaj | collected 2018-10
GCTGATGCCGGACAGCTATCCGGGCATCGAGATCATGCTGGACTACCGGCGGGAACGGGTAATGACCCTGGGAGAGCTGACGCCGGAGTGGTGGATCCTGCCGTCGGAAACACGGGAGGAGCCGTGATCGAACCGCGCTGAAGCGGAAAGGGGGCGCAGGCTATGAAGGGCCTGTCGGAGTATCATCACACGCTGGCACGCATCGTATGCAAAAACGGAGACAGCTTTACGGGCCCCTGCGAATGGTATCCCTCCGGGTACGGACTGCAGGAATATGACCGGGAGGAAGAAAGCCTGCAGATCGGAGACTGCGTGTTCTTTGCGGAGGAGATCCGGGACATAGAGCTCCTGCGGCAGGAGATCTGTGTCCCCGTGCGGGACTGGCCGGAGGCGAAGGAGGAGATCGCCGCCTGGTTTCATGACCGGTGGGGCATTCCCCTGGAGGCCTATCGGGAGAGCATCCGGGACTGCCTCGGGAAGGAAGACGGCATTCCCCAGTGGTATGTCGTCCTCCGCGGGAACCGGATCATTGCCGGCTGCGGGGTGATCGAAAACGATTTCCACCAGCGAAAGGACCTGAGCCCCAACGTCTGCGCCGTCTACGTGGACGAGGAATACCGGAACCGGGGCATCGCCGGTTATATGCTGGGCTTTGTCTGCGAAGATATGGCAAGGCTCGGCTTCAGGACGCTGTATCTCCTGACCGATCATACCGGCTTTTACGAGAGATACGGCTGGCAGTTCCTCTGCATGGTCCGGGGAAACGATCAGGCGCTGTCGCGGATGTACGTCCGCCGCCTTTGAGTTCACCGGGGCCGACAGGCAGCCGGGAAGGAGCGTCCCGCCGGACGCCCCGGAGGAAGAAGGGGAAGGGACATGCAGATCGAAACCATCCGTACGGACCGCTTTGCCATGGACTATGTCCGCTTCGGTCACGGGAAGGAACCCCTGGTGATCCTGCCGGGGCTCAGCGTGCAGAGCGTGATGAACTCCGGGGACGCCATCGCGGAAAGCTATCGGCTGCTCAGCGACGAGTTTACCATCTATGTTCTGGATCGCCGGAAGGAGCTGCCCCCCGCCTACTCCGTGGAGGAGATGGGGCGGGATACCGCCGGGGCGCTCCGGGCCATGGACCTTGGTCCGGTAAGTCTTTTCGGCGCGTCCCAGGGGGGAATGCTGGCCCTGGTGATCGCCCTGGAACAGCCGTCCCTGGTCCGTCGGCTGGTGCTGGGCTCCACGGCGGCCCGGGTGACCGGGGCGCAGTACAGGGCTATAGAGCAGCGCTGGATCCGGCCGGCGAAGGTCGGAAACGCCGCCGGCCTCTATCGGGCCTTCGGGGAGGCCCTCTACCCCCCGGAAGTGTTTGCCCGGTCCCGGGAACTGCTGGAGGAAGCCGCCAGAACCGTGACCCCGGAGGAGCTGCGGCGCTTCGTCATCCTGGCGGAGGGCGTGCGGGGCTTTGATGTCACGGAGGAGCTGGAAAAGATTTCCTGTCCGGTGCTGGTGCTGGGCTCCCGGGACGATTCGGTGCTGGGGGGCGCTGCGGCGGAGGAGCTGGCGGCCCCCTTCCGCTCCCGTCCGGACTGCGGGCTATATCTGTATGACGGCTACGGTCACGCGGCCTATGACCTCGCCCCGGATTACAAGGAGCGCATGCTGCGCTTTCTGACTGCGAAGCCCACGGCCTGAGGGCGCGGCTCCCGCCTTTCCATCCGCTTCCCGGGAAGCGCCCCGGAGAAAGGTGACCCGGAACGGCGGGGGGCAACCGGCGCCGAGGGCTGCCGGAACCGCCGTCCCCACCGGGGCGAAAAGGAGGCAAAGAGGCATGGTCCTGATCATTACGGGCGCATCCCACACGGGGAAAACCCTGCTGGCCCAGAAACTCCTGGAGGAATACGGGTATCCCTATCTCTCCATAGACCATTTGAAGATGGGCCTGATCCGCAGCGGGCAGACCGCCCTGACGCCGGAGGAGGACGACGCCCTGACGGAGTTTCTGTGGCCCATCGTCCGGGAGATGGTGAAGACCGCCATTGAGAACCGCCAGAACCTGACGGTGGAGGGCTGCTACATCCCCTTCGACTGGCGGCGGGATTTCGACGAAGGGTATCTGCCCTGGATCCGCTTTCTCTGTCTCGCCATGAGCGAGGAATACATTGACGCGCATTTTGAGGAGATCCTGGGATACGAGTCCACCATCGAGGCCAGGCAGATCGCTGCCGACTGTACGGCTGCCGGTCTGAAGGCGGACAACCGGAGCTGCATCGAGGGCTTCCGGCAGGCAGGCGAAAAGGTCGTGCTGATCGAATCCGACTACGGACAGACCATGGCGGAGCTCAGGAAGAGGATGCGGGAGGGAGGTTTCTTTTGACTCGCTCCCCGTCCCGTGATAGAATGATTCGGCCGCAGTCCCAGGGGCTTCCGGTCCCGGACCGGCCGGTACCGGGAGCCGGTGCTGTTGCGCCCGGAGCTGTATGCCTGAACAGCGGACAGAACCAAAACGCGGGAGGTGATCTCCTGATGACGGCGGAAACAAAGAATAAGCTGGCCCTGGGGGGATTGCCCGCCGCCTTCATGCTGCTGCAGCTGACCCTTCTCTGGCTGGGGAACCGGGCCGGGGCGGACTGGCTGGCCCCGGAAAGGCAGGAGCTGGTGTACTATGCCGAGCAGGTCTTTGTCCTGCTGGGCTTCTTCCTTTATGCGCTCATCCACCGCTGGGGCGGCGCGGGGCTGCGGGAGGGGATCACCCCGGCTGCCCTGGTGCTGCTGCTGGCAGGGGCGGCGGCCCTGCTCTATGCCGGACCCGGCGGCTTCCGCCTGCTGGCCGTGGTGCCCGCAACTCTGGGACTGGGACTCACCGGCGGCGCGGTGAACGCCCGCATGGCCGCCGCCATGGCCCGGGGGGAGCGGGCCGCCCGGGCCATGGGCATCGGCTACGCCCTGGCGGTGGCTCTGCAGTACCCCCTGCAGATCTGGAAGGGGCCCTCTCCCCTGCTGGGGCCGGTGATGCTGCTGGCAGGGGCGGCGCTGTTTCTTGCCCTGGGGCGCCTGCCCTGCGAGCTTTCCCCGCCGGAGGGCACCGCTTCTCCGGTCTCCCGGCGGCGGCTGCTGCACCTCCTCTGCATCGCCGCAGCGCTGCTGCTCTTCACCTCCTTCTACAACGGCTACATCCACCGGCTGCAGGTGCGCTCAGGCTACGGGGCGTACAATGTCTACAGCTGGCCCCGGCTGCTGCTGATTCCCGCCTACCTGTTCTTTGCCTCCATCGGCGACCGGCGGGAGGGCCGCTTTGTGCCCCTGGCGGCCCTCTGCATCGCTACGGCGGCGCTGCTGAACTCCGTGCTGACCGATGCCTACCGGCTGAACATGTGCCTGTTCTACCTGGCCATTGCCGCCACCGTGGCCTACTACCAGCTCTGCTTCTGGCGCGCCGCTCCCCGTACCCGCTGGGGAGGGCTCTGGGCCTCCCTGGGGCGGATGCTGGACAGCGGCATGGTGCTGCTGACCGGGCTGCTGCGCCTTTCCGCCCTGCCTGCCGCCGCCGTGCTCTCCCTGGACGTGGCGGTACTGGCGGCGGCGATCCTGCTGATGGCCCTGAACGGCGACTTCAACCTGGCCTCCTCCCCCTCGCCTGCGCCGAGGGAAACGCTGCCTGATCCCCGGCCGGACCCGCTGGGGCAGCTCTCGGAGCGCTGCGGCCTGACCCCTGCCGAGACCCGGGTCCTGCGGGAGCTGGTGCAGACGGAGGACAAGCAGGAGGCCCTGGCCGCCCGGCTGGGCATGAGCGTGAACACCCTGCGCCACCACATCACCGCCCTCTACCGCAAGACCGGGGCCGAGACCCGGGCCGGTCTCGTGCGCCTGGTCCGGGACGGCGGCTGAGCCGCCTCCGTTCCCGTCTTTCTCCGGCGGTCTTTCCTTTTTGGGGGAAGGCCGCCGTTTTTTGTCTTTTTGCAGCCCATGGCAGGTATCTGCTATTTCCTTTGCCGGAGATTTCCGCTATAGTTTTAACTGGATATTTGTAAAATCCCTCCGCCCCGGCGGAGCGGACCACGGAAACGGAGGCAAGCATATGAAGTTATCTGCGGGAAGACGGGGGCTGGCCCTTCTGCTGGCGCTGGTTCTCTGCCTGTCGCTGCTGCCGGCCCCGGCCCTGGCGGCGGTGCCCATCTCGGCGGGCTGGAGCATCCGGGAATTCCCGGAGGATCAGTTCCGCGTCTATAAGCACGCGGCGGCAGACTCCGCCGCTGCGGAACGGTACACCGACAGCGTCATCGACCTGAGCGATGCGCTGCACTTCTTCCTGGACGGCATCGGCAACAGCTACAGCGGCTTTGCCCTGCTGCGCCTCAGCGGGCCGGAGGACGCGCGCATTCCCCGGGAGGGCGACACCATCGCCGACGAGGGCTACTATCAGCTCCGCTGCTCCACCTCCTCCGGCAGCCGCTACACCTATATCTGCCCCTCCGGCGTGTTCCCCGACCTGAACAGCGGGTATGCGGACGGCACCAGTCAGGTGAACGGCGGCATGGCGCTGCAGTACTACGCCGGGAAGAACGCGCTGTACTATCCCGCGCCGGGGTATTACCGCTTCGTCTACTTCCACCGCCAGGACCGGGCGGTGTCCTATTCCGGCGTCTACGAAATCACCGACAGCACGGGGCTGTATGCCGGTCCCGGCAGCATGTCCGCCTCCTTCAGCCGCTCCGGCGGGGGCGCCGAGCTGACCCGCCTGTTCACGGACGGGACCTACGACCTGCGCCTGAGCGATCTGACCCTGCCCGACGGCACGGCGGTCAGTCCCTCCGCTCTGACGGTGAAAAAGATCGAGCTGCTCACCGACGCCTCCAGCTATATCGTCAGCGACGGCAGCTCCCCGGACAGCATTGTGAGCTACGTCTTCAACGATCCTCGGGTGATGTACGGTCCGGGCTTCACCGCCTCGGACAGCCGCGCCCTGGCGGCGGAGGACGGCGCCCTGACCCTCCGGGGCTTCACCGGCACCTATCTGAACGAGTGGGGCGGCGATCTCAATCTGGCCAGCAGCGGCTTCGACTACGTCTACCGGGTCAAGCTCACGGCGGAGGTAAACGGCGCCGAGCGGGAATTTCTGTGCACCGCGCCGGTTGCCGTGGCCTTCCACGACCCCAGCTGGGGCGGCGTCGTCCAGATGAACTACCTGGCCAACTATCCCGGCGGTCTGGCCTCCCCCGCCGACGTGCGGGATGAGATGGAGATGGGCATCTACAGCGCCCTGCGGCCCGGAAACACCTTTCTGGCCCCGGAGGGCTTCCGCTTCGCCGGCTGGAACACCGCCGCCGACGGCAGCGGAGACGCCTATCTCCCCGGCGCGGCAGTCCGTCCCCTCACGGACATGACTCTCTACGCCCGCTGGACCCGGGGCAGCTACATCGTGAAGCTGCCGGAGAACATGAACCCGGTGGTGGGCAGTCTCTGGATCACGGGCACCTATGACGGCGGGAGGGACTATCTCTGGGGCATGAGCTACACAGAGGCCGCCGATGTCTCCGGCCGCAGCTACCTGGCCCCGGACATCCCGGCGGGCCGCCGCTACACCGCCCTGGAGCTGTACACCTATGTGGACGGCGAACCGACGGTCCTGGCCCGCAGCACCCGGATCCTGGACGACAGCTTTGTGGGCGCGGTGGAGCTGGAGAAGACCGATGCGGTATACCAGATCTATGACAGCACCGACGGCTACCCCCTGCAGGAAACCAGGGACTATACGCCGGGATACCTGCACTGCGGCGACGGGCCCCTGCTCCTCCTTCCCTGCCTCCTCAGCGGCGAAAAGAGCTATTCGCTGCAGGTCAGCGGCGTCAAAACCTCGCCCTTCTACCTGGACTATGACTGGACCCGGGAGTGGCCCGCGGAGGCCGGCTGGGGCAGCACCCTGAACCTGGAGCCCCTTCGACTGGAGCGGACCCGCCGGATCAGCGGCAGGGTGAGCTATCTGACCGAGGGGCTGACGAAGGAAGACGAGCCGGGAGTGCCGGGGGCCACGGTACTGCTGACCCAATATGCCGGGGGCATCCCCCGCAGCCTCACCGCCGTCACGGACAGCGACGGGCGCTACGTCATCAGCGCCTACCCCGGTGACAGCGAGGACTATATGCTCACCGTTTCGGAAGGTGTCTCCCCCTCCTACGGCTGCCAGTACCGGGAGGATGTGGGCCCGGATGAGACCGACCTCCGGCTGGGCAGCAGCTATGTACGGCTCCGGGCGGAGGTGGAGACCGATGACGAGACCCAGACTGCCCTGGCTGCCCGGGCCCTCCGGACCAGGGAAAACGCAAACCTCGGCATCAGCATCTTCAGCACCACCCGCGATATCGGAGCCATCGGCTTCGGCGGAAGGGCCACAATGAATCAGCTGTCTGCCGACTTCACGGTAGGCCTTCAGAGCAGTACGCTGCCGACGGAGGTCACCCTGGCGGTTTCCGGCGCCCTCTTCGACCGGGCAGAGACCGGGCAGATCGCCCTGACCGACGGCCGGGGCGAGGGAAGGGTTTCGCTCCGCCTGAAGAGCGGTGTCCTGCTCCCCTTCGCCAGTGAGCTGAGCAGCAGCTTTATTCTGGACTGGTACGAGGGCGAACAGTATGTCGGCAGCGGCTCTTATCTGTATGCGTCGGGCTCCGGGGTCGACAGAAGCGCGGAGACCGTGCAATATGAGGATCACTACTTCGCGGCGCCCACCCGGGTCCTGGATGCCCTGAAGGAGGGCGGGCCGAAAACCTATACCCTGCTGCTGATACCCCGCGGCTACTGTACTCATGACCCCGGCACCGCCCTCTCCGAAGTCGCAGAGAGCAAGATCGCCGCCCGCTGGGACGACGTGACCCTCGCGGATGGGCAGATTACGGAGCTGGCCCCTGCCTACATCTCCGAGGCGGCCTCCCGCAACCTCATGTATGACACCCTGCCCAACTCCACCCTCCGGGCCGACCGGGAGAGCTATTCCCACGAGGGCGAGCTGATCCGCTTCACCGGCAGCATCGGCCTGGATGACGACCTCACCGACGGCACCTTGACGCGGCTGGAACTGCGGCCGGTCCGGGGCAACTGCGTGGGCTTCCAGGCCCTGATCCTGAACGGCCGGGTCTATACGCCCAGGACGGAAAACATCAATTTCGAGACCGTCAGCTTTGTCTTTGACGAGCCGGTGCCGCTGCCTGCGGACTACACCCTGATGACCGTCAGCCAGCGCTCCGACATGGACGTGGAGTTCACCATGACCGGGGACGTCAGGTATTCTTACATGAGCAACGGAGAGACGCAGCACACTGCAAGGGGCAATGAGCTCATCGGCACAGGCTTCGTGGCCCGCCCCGGCGTGAAGCTTTCCACCCCCGCCGACCACGTCAACCGGGATACGATCAGCCTCACCGTCACCCTGGCTTCCGACTTTGCCTCCACCGTCATCTATGACAACGGCGCTGCCGTGGCGGAGCTGGGGCAGCTCGGCAGCGGGCAGCGCACCCTGCAGGTGCAGCTCCGGGACACGGACGAGGAATATGTCACGATCCATTCCCTCCGGGCGGTAAGCACGCCTGCGGAGGGCGGCGAGCCCGTCACCTCCGACGAGCTGATCGTGACCCACCGGAAAGACGGCCCTCAGCTGACGAAGTTCACCATGGACTGGGATTACATCGAGTACAACGATCATCTCTGCATCAACGTGGGCGACCACTACAGCCACTGGAGCGCCATCGGCATGGACAACGTTCGCTTCACGGCGGTGTTTGAGAATTCCGACCAGCTGGATTTCCTGCCCGGCTGGGAGGATGAAAACGGCGACCCGGTCCAGGCGGTCTTCAAGGTCTGGACCTACGACGGCGAGATCCGCTTCCTGCCGGCAGAGAAGGAGTACGACACCTTCACCGCCATGATCCCGGAGCATCTGCCCCGGGCCGTCACCCGGGCCGAGGTGCTGTACCAGCCGATGCCCGGCTCCACCGGCGTCCGGCTGGGGGAAGAGGAGGACGAGGTCGCCGTCCGCTGGGAGGCGGATCAGAACACCCGGACGCAGCTGACCGCCGCTCTGCGTGAATTCCGGGAGCAGGTGGACGCCTATCTGGCGGACAAGACCGCCGAGGACAGCTTTGCGCTGCACTGGGACGGGACGGAAGCGACCCTGAGCGGCGCAGATCCCACCGAGGCCGGGGCGGAGAAAACCATAACCGAGGCCTGGGAGGACACCGTGCAAAAGTTCGCGGGCTACGGCATCGGGCTGGAGAGCTACGCCGTGGCCTACGGGAGCGAGAGGACCACCCTGGAGTGGCTCCGCCAGGTCGCCGCGCAGCAGATCTCCGATTCCCGCGGCAGGCCCGGCGAATACAGCCGCTCGGTGATGCTGCCCGAGGACGGCGAATTCTTCGCCCTGGAAAAGGCGGCGGCCTCCGCCGTGGCCGACGAGCACCGGATCACCCTGGTGGGAGACGTGACGGTGGACCAGTTCGTGCTGACCGATGCGGCGGCGGAGCCGGGGCCGGAGACGGATCTCAGCGAGGTGGAGTGCCTCTACTACGTTACCCTGACCTTCCTGGCCGACGAGGCGAATCAGACGTATCTCTCCATCGCCACTGCGAACCTGGGCGGCGCTTTCGACGGCTTCCCGGCGGCGCTGCAGTCCGAGGCCGCAGCCCTGATGGAGGGCTTCGAGGGCCACTACTCCAGGTACGAGGATACCAAGAGCAGCTTCGGCGCCGCCGGGGGCTCCTCCGCCGTCCTGGGCACCAATGCCGCCACCATCGACATGCTCAACGACACCTCCAAGGCGCTGCAGATGAACAAGGCCGTCACCAACGCCGGGGGCGCGGTGCTGGGGGTGGTGGACATCTGGCAGGGCCTGGAGGGCTGGAAAAACCGCACCCTGGACAACCACACCATGTACCGGGACATCCAGCGCTTCCTCAATTCCCCCTGCTACCAGAAGCTCACCGAGGGCCAGAAGCAGCTGGTGCAGCACAACTTTGAACGGTTCGAGAAGGCCTACAAGGCCACCGAGACCACCGACATGATCGTCACCGGCACCAACACCGCCATGACCGCCTGCAGCGTGGCCGCCGCCTGCTCCGGCGTGGCGGCCCCCGCCAGCCTGGCCATTACCCTCGGCGGCGTGGTGGTGGGCTGGATCGGCGGCGCGGTGAACAACGCCGTGCGCAAGGAGTTCGTCAAGAGCTATGAGGAGGTCTACACCTCCATCAGCAAGATCATCCGCGCCCACGCCTACCAGGCGGACGACGACGACTGCAAGGGCGACGACAAGCCCGACGGCAGCGGCAGCAGCTTCTCCGTCTGCTTCGACCCCTCCGGCATCGTCTATGACGGCGTCATCGAGAATCCCGTTCAGGGGGCCACCGTGTCCCTGTACTACGCCGTGGACGCCCTGGGGAACCCGCTGAAGGAGGGTGAGGAGGCCCTGGCCGCCGGTCTGCGGCTGGCCGAGGACGTGGAGGGCCTGGAGCCCGCCGGCCCCATCCAGATCACGGGACCGGACGGCCTCTATCAGTGGGCCGTGCCCGAAGGGCTATGGTTCGTCACCGTGGAGTACGCGGGCCGGACCGCCACCAGCCGCCTGGACGCCGCCGCCACGGTGAACGCCGCCGGTCTGACCCTGAAGGGCGAGGCGGCGGAGAACCTGCTGCCTGTGCTGCCGCCCCAGCTGGACGTGAACATCCCCGTCACCGACGAGACTTCTCCGACGGTGGAGAGCCTGGAATGGACCGACGACGGCCTTCTGCTGCGATTCAGCAAATACATGGCGGAGGCGGACGTCCTCGACCCGGCCAGCTACACCGTGAAGAATTCCGCCGGGGAGGCCGTGGCCGTCACCTCCGTGGAGAGCACCGAGCAGGGCCGCGTTCCCGCCAACATCGACCCGGCGGAGCCCAGCTGCAGCCGCGCCGTGCTGCTGAAAGCGGTCATGCCCGAGGACGGCGCTCTGGAGCTGAGCGTCTCCGGCTCTGTCCGCAGCTGCGCGGGCACGGCCATGGGGCGGGACTGGACCGGCTATGCCTTCTCCGCCGTCTTCGGCGTGCTGGGCGACGCCGGGGAGCTGAGCTGGAGCTGCCTTCCGGAAAAGGGCGTACTCAGCGTTTCCGGCCCCGGCCTCCGGGACAGCGCCCCCGTATGGGCCGCCGCATACGACACTCAGGGCCGCATGACGGCGCTGTACCGGATCACCGCCGCCGGTTCCGTCGAGTTTGGGCCGGAAGCACCCGACATCCGCCTCTTCTGGACCGACGGCCAGGGCCGTCCCAAGTGCGAAGCGGTCCGGGTCCGCTGACAGAACAGCAAAAATCGGCCGGGGTCCTGCAAAACACCCGTTTTGCAGGACCCCGGCATCCTTGTCCCCGTTCCCGCCCTCGTCTCATCATCCATGCCCGGTAATACGTCATGCGCCGTGAAGATGCTCTCGTGCGCTGTCGGGGCGATTACGATGCCGGAGGATTCGAACCCCTTGCCCGCCCTTGGCACACCATCTGAATGCAGCTTGGGCAGCTGCCGCCCGGCATGCGCCTGATGAAACTACCGTCTGCTTCTGTCGTCACTCCATAAGTCTGGTCTTCCAGTTTGTCTCCTGCAGCAGGTTGTCCAGCTCCCGCAGCTCTCTGGCCATCCGGTCCGCCTCCTTCTGCAGCTCGGCGGACTTCAGGGTGGGCCGGACCCGGATCTCCGTGCCTCTGGCCCGGCTGGTGCTCTGGGAGGCGGTATGGGCCAGGTCCCGATATGCGCCCAGGCGCAGGGCCACCGTGTCCTTCCGGGCAATGAGCTGGGTCAGGGTCCTGCCGCCCACACTGGTGCGGCAGTTGGTGAGGTTGATGGCGGCCATCAGGCTTTCCAGCCGGACAATGGCGCCGTCCAGCTCCCGCAGCAGGCCCTCCGGGTCCTCCGGGGGCTCCTCCCCCTCCTGCACCAGCGCGGCGTTTGCCAGCCGTCCGCGCAGCTCCTCGATCTTTCGGTTCAGGTCCGCTCTCTCCTGCAGGGCTTCCGCCAGCTTCATGGTCCATCCTCTCCTTTGCGTTCTTTGCGCCGGGCTGCGATTGCTCCCCGCCGCTTCCTGTGCTATACTACTCCCCGAAGACAGAGGAATCAATAGCGAATATCCGGCGGAACGGAAGCCCGCTCCGCCGCAGGGAGGGAGAGAAAGCCATGGGCCTTGTCCGTTTCCGGAGGCTCCTTGCCGCAGTCCTGGCAGCGGCGGGGCTTCTGCTGCTGTTTTCCGCCTGCGAACGGAAAGCGGACACTGTGCCTGCGGAAATCAGCCTGGACTTTTTTTCCATGAACACCTATGTCTCCCTCCGGGCCTGGGGCACCGAGCGGGAAACCCTCCAGGCCGCCAAGGGGGAAATGGAGGCCCTGGAGGCCCTCCTCTCCGTCACCGATCCGGGCAGCGAGATTTCCCGGCTGAACGAAACGGGGGCCGCCGAGCTCTCTCCGGAGACGGCGGCGCTGCTGGACAGGGCCCTGGCCCTCTGCCGGGAGACGGCGGGGGCCCTGGACATCTCCGTCTACCCTCTGGTCCGGGCCTGGGGCTTTACTACCGGGGAATACCGGGTGCCGGAGAAGGCTGAGCTGGATTTGCTGCTGGAGACCGTGGATTACCGGAAGATCGTGCTGGAGGGGCAGGCCGCCGCCCTCCCCGGGGGAATGGCCGTGGACCTGGGCAGCGTGGCCAAGGGCTGGGCCGGCGACCGGCTGGCGGCCCTCCTGCGGGAAAAGGGGGTGCAGAGCGCCCTCCTGGACCTGGGGGGAAACATCCAGACCCTGGGCCGGAAGCCCGACGGCAGCCTCTGGCGGGTGGCGATCAAGGACCCGGCGGGAAACGGGATCCTGGGCACCCTGGCGGTGGCGGACGCCGCCGTCATCACCTCCGGGGGCTACGAGCGGTATTTCACCGGGGAGGACGGCAGCGTTTACTGGCATATTCTGGATCCGGAAACCGGCTCCCCCGCCCACAGCGGCCTCCGCTCCGTCACCGTCACGGGGCCGGAGGGAGTTCGCTGCGACGCCCTCTCCACCGCCCTTTTCGTCATGGGGGAAGCGGGGGCCGGGGCCTTCTGGCGCTCTCACCGGGACTTCGGCATGGTGCTGGTGACGGAGGATGGCAGGCTTCTCTGTTCCCCGGACCTGGCGGACTCATTTACCCCCGAAAAGGGGACAAAGTACGCTTTCGAGGTGATCCCGGATGCTTAAAACCCGAACATGGATCGCCCTCTTCGCCGTTCTGGCCCTGCTTCTGGCGCTCCTCTCCCTGCTCCTGTACCGGCAGCGGGGGGAGGGCACGGTGGCGGAGATCCTGCAGGACGGCGCGGTGATCCGGGAGATCGACCTCTCCCGGGTCCTTCGGGAGGAGAGCTTCCGGGTGGAATGGGAGGGCGGCTACAATATCGTGACGCTGCGTCCCGGGGCCATCTGCGTTTCCGAGGCGGACTGCCCGGATCAGATCTGCGTCCACATGGGCTGGCTCCGCTCGGAGGCGGCCCCCATCGTCTGCCTGCCCCATCGGCTGATGATCCGGCTGAAGGGCGGAGCGGCAGACGCAGAATCCCAGTAAGGAGGAAGAGGCTTGGCAAAGCGGCTGACAAGAATGGCGCTGCTGGCGGCGCTGGCCCTGATCATCTTCGTCCTGGAGGCCCAGCTCCCGCCTCCGGTCCCCATCCCCGGGGTAAAGCTGGGCCTGGCAAACATCATCACCGTTTACGCCATGTTCCGCCTGGGGCCCAGGGATTCCCTGCTGATCCTCCTGACCCGCATCCTCCTGGGAAACCTCTTTGCCGGTTCCGTCATGGCCCTGCTCTTCTCCCTGGGGGGCGGGCTCCTCTGCTGGCTCGCCATGCTGCTGCTGCGGCCTCTGCTGTCGCAAAAGCAGATCTGGGTCGCCAGCGTCCTGGGGGCCATGGCCCACAACCTGGGGCAGATGGCCGTCACCGTGGCAGTGTACCGGACGGCGCAGCTTCTCGTCTATCTTCCGGTGCTCCTTCTCTCGGGACTCCTCACCGGGCTCTTCACCGGCCTTTCCGCCCAGTTTCTGCTGGGAAGACTGAAAAGCAAACCGTAAAAAGGCCTTGGAGCCAACGCTCCAAGGCCTTTCTCCCATGCTCAGGACGCAGTCAATCCGCCGCGATGGTCTCCGCCCGTTTCCGAAGGGCGTCCCCCTCCGGGCCGTCCAGCAGCTGCTTCAGCTCCGGCTTTCCCAGCTCCTGCCGGAGCCGGGCCCGAAGGTTCCGCCGCAGCTGGGGGAACGCATCCGGAGTAGCGGGGGCAAAGACGGCAAGGAGCCCGGTATCCACGTTCTGTGCGTCAGGCGCCAGGCGGCGGTCCAGCATTTCCTCCAGGGCACCGAGCGCCCCTTCCCGGTCCCCCAGGGCGGCACGGGCGCGGGCCAGGAGACCGTATAGGTCTCCCCGGGGCCGGACGTGCAGGGCCGGCAGCTGCTCCTCCCGCCCGCAGAGCAGGGGGATGAGCCGGAGGGCGGTCTCCGCGGCCTCCAGGGCCCGCTCCGCCTCTCCCAGGGCCAGAGCGTTGTCCCCGGCGTCGTAAAGGGTATCCAGCAGGAAAAGGAAGGCCTGGGTTCCCGCTTCCTTCAGGTTCCGCCCCTCCTCCCGCCGCTTTCCCAGAAGCCGCCAAAGCTCTCCCTGGGCTGCGGGCCGGAACTGGCTCAGAGTGAGGAAGTCGGCGTCTCCCAGCAGGGGGAAGGCCGCCTCCTGCTGCCCGTCCAGGGCATAGAGCCGGGCCAGGTCCCTGCGCAGCTCAGACTGAAGGAACCGGTCCCCCTCCTGCCGGGGAAGATCGGTTCCCAGCGCCAGGGCTTCGGCGCGGACCTCCGCCGCCCGCTCCGGGGCATAGGCCGGGGATTCCGGGTCCGCCAGGCGGACGGAGAGGCCCAGAAAGGTCCAGCGGAAATTGGACGGCGTCCGTCCCAGGTCCCCCGCCCGGAGACGCTCCGCCATCTTCTCCCAGTGCTCCAGGGCCGACGCCGGGTCCGAAGCCAGGTAGACCATATCCGCGTTCAGCAGAAGCTCCTCGTCTTCCTCCGGCTCCGCCTCCACCCCGAAAAGGGTGTCCGTGGTGACCCCCAGGACCCGGGCCAGCAGGGGGACCTGACTCACGTCCGGCAGGCTCAGCTCCGTCTCCCAGCGGGACACCGCCTGGGGCGTGAGGTGCAGCTTCTCCGCCAGGCCCTCCTGGGTCCAGCCCTTCTCTGTCCGCAGCCGCCGGATGACCGCCCCCATGCTCTCCTTCGTCTTCATGCTTAGCAGCTCCTTCTCTTGCCTGATGTCAACACCATATCACAGCCTTCCCCAAAACACAAACAATCCCATCGTGAGGGGTGCCTCAATCGGCAATTGAACGTTCATCCGCGGGAAAGGGGCCCGGGAGCGGGCAAAAGGCCCTCCCCATGGCGGATGGCCTTCCACTCCGTAGTGCGGCGTAGGAGGGACAGGACCTGCAGGGGCAGGAAGGAGGCCATGAACAGGGGGAACAGAAGCAGGCTGCCGGGCCGAAGCCGTTCCCGCCCCCCAAGGCCCAGGGCCAGGGACAGCAGCAGCATCCCGACCAGAGCCGCCGGAAGCGCGGTCAGGGCACGCAGCCCCCAGCCCCCCAGCTCGCCCCGTACTGCGGCACAAAGGGCCAGCAGCAGCGGGGACAGGGGTGAAATGGCCTGGGCAAAGGGCGCACAGAGGAAAAAGCACATGTCCAGGATCCGCGCCCGGCTGGCTCCCGCCGGGGCGGACAGCAGCCGGGGGAGCATCCGCTCCGCCACGGACATCACGCCGCTGCACCAGCGACGCCGCTGGGTCAGGGAGACCCGGAAGCTCCGGGGCGCCTCGTCCCAGGTCACCGCCTCCGGCACCCAGTACACCCGGCGGCCCAGAACGGCGCACTGGGCCGAAAACTCGGCGTCCTCCGCCATGGTCCCGGTGTTCCAGCCGCCCAGCTCCTCCAGCACCTCCCGGTGGACCGCCATTCCCGTGCCCACCAGCTTGGCCGAAAGGCCGAGGTTGGCCCGGGAGCGGCTGAAGAGAGTGTCGTTCAGGGTGAAATACAGGGCGTAGCAGCCCGCCACCCAGGAATCCCGGGGATTCCTGACCCGGAGGCGGCCCTTGGTCACCCTGGCCCCCGCCAGCATGGCGTCGTTCATGGCGCGGAGGAAGTCCGGGTGAACCAGGTTGTCCGCGTCGAAAAGGCAGAAGGCATCGAAGCCCTCCGGCAGCAGCGCCGCCACGGCTTCCCGGAGGGCGTCGCCCTTGTATCGCACGGTTCCTTTGCAGCGGAAGACCCTGGCCCCGGCGGCCAGGGCGGCGGCCTCGGTGCCGTCGGTGCAGTTGTTGGGGATGACGATGATCTCGAACAGGTCGGGAGGATAGCGCTGCTCCCGGAGGCTTTGCACCAGGGCTGCGATAACGGCCTCCTCGTTCCGGGCCGGAATCAGGCATGCAAAGCGCAGTGCCGGCTCCCGCCGGGGATAAGGCGCGGGGCGCCGCCAGAACAGCAGCGCGGTGAACAAAAACCAGAGGGTGAACAGCTTCAGCAGGAGGGACAGGCTCAGGGCAAATTGCTCGGGAAACATATCGGCGCCGCCTTTCGCAGTGGATTTGCCGAAAGAATAACAGCCGATTCTTAACGCCGTGCGGCGCATTTTCTTAAGAGTTCCATAAGGCGGGGTTTTTATGAAATTCTTAAGCTTTTCCCCCTGTTCATCTTAAGTCTCCCCCGCTATACTGGACCCTGAGGTGAGACCATGTATAACGTGCTGATCTGTGACGACGAGCGGGATATCGTGGCGGCGCTGAAAATCTATCTCTCCGGTGAGGGCTGCCGCCTGCTGGAGGCCCACGACGGGCAGGAGGCCCTGGAGCTTGTGCGGGAGCAGGAGATCCATCTGATCCTGATGGACATCATGATGCCCCGGCTGGACGGCATTTCCGCCACGGTGAAGATCCGGGAAGAGAGCAACGTGCCCATCATCCTCCTGACCGCCAAAAGCGAGGGCAGCGACAAGGTCCTGGGGCTGAACCTGGGGGCGGACGACTACATCACCAAGCCCTTCGAGCCGGCGGAGGTGGCCGCACGGGTGCGCTCCCAGCTGCGGCGCTATACCAGCCTGGGGGCCGCTCCCCCCAGGGAGAAGCAGGGACGCTATACCGTGGGCCCCATTACCCTGGATGAGGAGGACAAGGCGGTGACCGTGGACGGCGAGGGCGTACCCCTGACCCCCATCGAATTCAACATCCTGCGCCTGCTCATCCGGCATCCGGGCCGGGTCTACTCCTCCTCCCAGATCTACGAGCTGGTATGGAACGAAAATGCCCTGGGAGCGGAGAACGCCGTGTCCGTCCACATACGGCACCTGCGGCAGAAGATCGAGATCGACCCCTCCGAGCCCCGGTATCTGAAGGTGGTGTGGGGTCTGGGCTATAAACTGGAGGATACGCGCCATGAGAAGGGCTGAGTGGACCAGGGGCTTCTGGGTGAAGGCCGCCGCCTTCCTGCTGGCCATGGCCCTGGTGCCGGTGATCTGTTTTTACGCCGCGTCCCTGGTTCTCGCCGTTGAAAACGACTGGTGGGAGGCCTCGCCGGACCTCCGCAAAAGCGGACCCGTGCGGCAGGCGGCCTGGGGGGAGCTGCTGCGCGTCCACGACTACTACGCCCATTTCGGGCTGGAGGCGGAGGAAGCGGCATGGTTTGCCGACCCGGAGGAAACGAATCTTCGTTTCGCCCTGTATGATGAAAACGGCAGCCTGCTGGTGGACACCATCACCCCGGACGGGATCGCGCTGGACGTTTCCACCTCAGTGGAAGTGTGGAACGTCTTCCCCAAGGAAGGGGAGGGCAGCATCCGGGGCGGCATTGCCGCGGAGCTGCGGGCCCGGGACGGCATCTACTGGGCCCTGCGGCTCACAGAGCGACTGTACCGCGCCTTCTGCAGCGCGGGGCTGATCCTTCCCATGTCGGGGGCCCTGCTGCTGTTTCTGCTGGTGTTCCTGGCCCGGGCGGCGGGGCGCCGCCCCGGACGGGAGGAGGCTGTGGCCGGATGGCAGGAAAGGATCCCCCTGGACCTGTATCTGGCCGCCGTGGGCATCTGTCTCTTTGGGTCCCTTCTGCTCCTCGCCGAAAGAATGGACTATCGCGGGATGGAAGAGCTGCCCCTGCTCCTGGCCCTCTGCCTTCTGCTGGTGCTGGCCGCCTCGGCCCTGCTGCTGGGCACCTGGATGACCCTCTGGACCCGGGGAAAGCTGGGCAAGTGGTGGCGCAACACCGTCGTTTTCCAACTGCTTCGGCTGACCTGGCGGGTCCTCCGGGCTCTGGGACGCCGCCTGCCGCTGGTGTGGAAGACCCTGCTGGTCCTGGCGGGGATCTGCCTGTATGAGCTGGTCTGCCTGTCCTTCCGCCGGGACACGGACATGCTGATCTTTCTCTGGCTGCTGGGCAAGGCGGTGCTGATCCCGGCGGTGCTGTACGGGGTCCTGCAGCTGCGGAAGCTGCAGGCCGGGGGCGCGGCCCTGGCCGCGGGGGACCTGACGGCCAGGGTGGACACCCGCCGCATGGTCTGGGACCTCCGCCGCCACGGCGAAAACCTGAACGACATCTCCCTGGGGATGCGCCGGGCGGTGGACCGGCAGCTTCGGTCCGAGCGGCTGAAGACCGAGCTCATCACCAACGTCTCCCACGACATCAAAACCCCCCTGACCAGCATCATCAGCTATGTGGGCCTCCTGCGCCGGAACCCCGGAGGACCCCAGGCAGCGGAATACCTGGAGGTCCTGGACCGCCAGTCCCGGCGGCTGAAGAAGCTGACGGAGGATCTGGTCGAGCTGTCCAAGGCCTCCTCCGGCAGCATGAGCTTCCACCCTTCCC
>JAEEGK010014120.1_pt1 | contig 17884 bp, 15 predicted proteins | sample 8958771 | NCBI WGS metagenome assembly JAEEGK01 (sample SAMN16246547, study PRJNA631951) | gut metagenome | biome: gut microbiome; feature: rumen; material: SC-attached | host: Bos | place: Iran: Karaj | collected 2018-10
GATTGGGCCCAATCCCCAATCCCCAATCCCCAATCCCCAATAAATTAAGTTTAAAAAATTTAATAATAATATCTTAAATTTTAAAAAATAATATTTAAAAAAAAATTAATAAAAATAAATGAAACTAACAAATGACCTTCCAACAATATATGAAACAAGTAAAACACAATACAATAGTTTAACAGAAGGAAATAATACCAGCATTCCATATAATACACGTCACTTTACAATGTTGATGAGAAAATATCAGAAGAAAAAATTAACACCACTAACTCCAAATGGTACATCAATTCAAAGAATTCAAACAGATCCAACAGAATTATTAGAAATGGAAGAAGAAGAAAAAAAAGCAAATGTTCAAAATGAAAAATCTTTAATTAAAATATATGAAAGTAATGCATCATCAGTAATTCAAAAAATAAGAGATGAATATGGAAATGATGGTATAAAAATGCCAGTTCAAGTTGATAAAAGATATGGTTTTGCTCAATTTAGAGATACAAATTATATTGAAAAAAATTGTATGAAAGAATTTTTTAATAAATATCAAAAATTTAAAATTTTAAATAGAAAACAACCAATTGAAAAAATTACTCCTTCATTTGCATTTATTAAATCATCAAATGAAGAAAAAATTGTTCCTAATCCATTAGGACTTTTAAGAAGAAGTGGAGAAGATACTATTTTAAGAATGAATTTTCAAAAAGTTGGTGATAATTATGCAAAATGTCTTAGTAATTCACTTAAATATTCTAAACATTTAAAATCACTTGAATTAGCTAATAATCGTTTAACTGGTGATGGTACTACTTGTATATTAAAATCAGTTAATGAAAATAAAGAATTATTACCTAAAATTTTTGAACTTGATTTAAGTGAAAATAAAATTTTAGATAGTGATATTGGACAATTAATTAATTTTTTAAATGATGAAAAATGTAATTTGGAAACTTTAAATTTATATGGTAATTTATTAGGTGATGATAATATAAAATTAATTACTGAATCTTTGGCTAAAAATGTTTCTTATAGATTAATAAATTTAAGTTTAGGACAAAATAATATTGGAGATGATAGTGTACCATCAATTATTGAAATGTTTAATACTTGTACTGGAATTAGAACTTTTAATTTAAGTCATAATAAAATATCAAATAAATTTGCAGGTGATTTAATTAAAAAATTAAAATCACATACTGAATTAAAAGTACTTGATTTAGCATGGAATAATATAGGAAATAATTTTTCAAAACCAATAATATATGAATCATTAGTAAATCAAAATTTAACAGAACCAAATAGAGTTTTTAATAATCATGTAATAAATGAAAGTCTTCAATATGGTAAATTTATATTTAGAAGAAATCCACTTTTACCTCCATTAGATCAGAAAGGAAATGCAAAAAAAGATGATAAAAAAAAAGGAGCAGAAAAACCACCAGTAACTGAACCAAAAAAAGTAAAAGAACCAACATTAAATCCATCAGCATTTGCAAGTGAATTAGGAGCATATTTTAAAGAAAAAGGAGTTACATTAGTTCATTTAGATATTTCTCATAACAATTTACCAGCAGTAGATTGTGAATTTTTAGCAAATCAATCAAAAGATAATCACATAATTTTAGGAATGCATGTTGATGGTAATGAAATGAATATAGATGCATTAGGTTTTCTTCATCCTTTATATGAAAAAGAAGAAAAATATTTTGCAAATAGTCAATTATCATATCCAATAACAAAAGAATATAGTTTAAGAAAAAGTCATATTGATAATGTTAGACATTTAAGAGGATTAAATAGATGTTGGATTTGTGATGGTTATAGAGAAATTGAATTTACTTTTGTACCAAAAGAACCTATTCTTGATGCTACTTCTCATATTGTTAAAATTCATTTAAATTTTGATGATTATCAACCTTTTGGAATGCATTGTTTAGGAAGTAAATATCAAATTATTAGAATGTGTCCTCCTGGAGAAATTAGTTATTTCTTTACTGTTGATACTATTCCTGTTGAAGAAGAAGGAGAAGGAGGAAATAATGAAATTGTTGAATTAAATAAAAATAGATATTTTAATATAAGTTATGATAGTGAATATATGGAAGAATTAAATAATATTAGAGCTAGATTACTTTATGAAAAAAGACAAAAAGATGAACAAAGGGAAAAAGAAATTATAGAAAAAGGAGGAAATCCTGATGATCATAAAGAAGAAGAAGAAATGTCTCCTGGTATGAAAGTTTTATATACTCCACCAAGTCCTAATGAAGTTATTACAGTAACAGTAAAAAAAGTTACTAAAAAAATAATAAATATTAATAGAAATGTTGTTGATGAAAATTATAATAAACAACTTAGATATGCTGAACCAAGACCACCTAAAATTCTTATTAAATTTGTTAAACCAAGAACACCTTGGATTTTCCCTATTTCTATTTGGGCATATTATGGTTATGAATTTGAAGGTGATGATGAAGAATATTTAGATCAATGCTTTGAATTTGATTTTAATAGATGTTTATTTAATAAAGATTTTAAAGATGAAGCACAATTAGCTGAGTTGAAAAAAATGTTAAGAGCAAGATATAGAGATATTATTGATTGTTATAAATATTATGCTTCAATGAGTGGTTTTACAGTATGGCAAATAACACAAAATTCATTAACTGAATTTATTAGTAAATGTCCTGGAATGTGTGATAAAACTTATGATATAAATAATGTATATTTAACTCAAAAAGTTGTTTGTGCAAACTCATTTGATATAAATGATAGAAAAAAAAATAATAATAAAAATTTAAGTGATAACATAGTAAGACATCAATTCATGAATTTATTAGTAAAAGCAGCAAAAGATAAATATGTAACATGTTTAAAAACAACAACAGATGTATTAGAAGCAACAAAAAAAGCATTTACAGAACATTATGATGTAGCAATAAAAGGTTTTGAATATCATAAATGGAGAATGGAACGTTATTACAATGAAGAAGTAGATTACTTTTTAAAAGCATATCTCCCAGTATTAGATGGATTATATATGTCATGGGCAAAACAAAAAGGACCTCGTAAGAAAGATGTATGGATGGTATGTGATGAATTTAATAATTTAGTTCAAAGTTTTGTTGATGTAAATGAATATCCAGTTAGAGATAATCCATTAATATTTAATTATGCAATAAGATTACAAGTAAATGAAATTTATACTGATAAACATTTAAATATGTACTTACCTGAATTTTTAGAAGCTTTATGTCGTGCTGTTGATAAAGCAAGTCCTTATCCTCCTGGTGATTCACCTGATGATTGGCCAAAAGAAAAAAGAGCTGCACAACCTCTTGTAAATAAATTAGAAAATATAATTGGAAAACTTATTAAATTAATTACACATCCTGATTATAAAATATTAAAAGAAAAATTCCCTACTCCTGAAAAAGAAATTGGTACTGGAATTTATAAACCAAATTATGAAAATCCATTTTATCAAGGTTATATTATTAAAATTGATCCTAGAGAAGCTAAAAGAAAACAAACTAGAAGAAAAACAAGACTTTTGAAAAATGAGGAAATTTTACAAACTGCAGCTTTAGGAGAAACTGAACCACCAAAAGATGTAGTAAGTGAAATTAATAATAATGATTTATTGAATGAAGAGAATAAAGAAAGTGAGAATGTGGAAGGTGAAATTAATCTTCCTGATATTACTGGAGAAGAAGAAAAGAAAGAAGAAGAAGATAAAGATAATTTAAATGCTGCAAATCCTCAAAATGATATTGAAGAAAATAAAGAAGAAAATAAAGAAGAAATTAAAGAAGAAGAACATAAAGATGGTGATGGATTCCAATCAATTGAAGTTGCTTATATGGAAGATGAAGAAGTTGATAATAAAGTAACTAAATTCTAACATAAAAATTTAAATTATATATTTTGAAATTTAAAATTAATAAAATAAATATTTATTATTATAATGATTATAACTAATAATTTTGAATATCGTATATTAAATGACATCATCTATTCATAAATATTTAAATATAAATAAAGCATGAAAGAGGAAAAAAATGGTTTGTATAATGAAAAAATTGAATGTAAAATTAAATATGATAATGCTGACTGTTGTCTTTTTAAATATAACACCCTTAAAGAGTCCTTAAAAAACCAAAAAATGAAAAGTATTCCATATCGTATTAGTATCCTAAAAAAATTGTTAGAAATTTGGGATAAATATGAGTCATTAATAAATAAATCAAATTTTATTGATTTAGGACAAAGCGAAATAATATCATCAATGTACTCATTTGCATTAATAAGAAAGGAAATAACATTTGCAATAGATAATCTAAAAAATTGGGTAAAACCAATTAAATGTGATACTCCTCTTTTTATTGGATATGCAGATTCATATGTAATTCCTGAACCATTTGGTTTAACTTTAATTTTTTCTGCTTGGAATTGTAATTTTTTGACACTTATTGTTCCTTTAGTTCAAGCAATTGCAGCAGGGAATCTTTGTTTATGTAAACCAGCATCAATGTCACCAGAAACATGTAAAGTTTGTATGATGATATTAAATGAATTACCAAATGATGTAGTTCAATGTTGTGCAGGAAAAAGTGAAGTATATACTCAATTACTTCAACTTAGATATGATTTAATAATATTTACAGGTTCTTCTACAAAAGGTAAAATAATTGCACAAGCAGCAGCTAAATTTTTAACTCCTACAATATTAGAATTAGGAGGTCAGAATCCTGTTATTGTTGATAAAACTGCAAATATTGAATTAGCTGCTAAAAATATTCTTTTTGGAAGACATGTTTTTGATGGTCAAGCATGTATTGCTGCTGAATATATTATGTGTGATAGAACTATATATTCTAAATTTGTTGCAGAAATTCAAAAAAGAGTTGTTGAATTTTATGGAGAAAAACCAGTAACTAGTCAATTTTTAGGGAGAATAATTAATGAAATGCATTATGATAGAATTTATAAATTATGTACTGATCCAGGTGATGGGGCAAAAATTTTATATGGTGATTTAACCCAATGTGATAAAGGAACTAAATTTATACCTCCAATGCTTTTTGGTTTTGAATCTCTTGAAATAATGGGAAAAAGTGAATTATCAAAAGGAGAAATTTTTGGTCCTGTTTTATATATTGCACCATATGATAAAATTGAGGATGCAGTTCAATATATAAATGAAAGAGAAAAGCCATTAAGTGCTTATTTATTTACATCTGATTCCCAAATAAAACAATATGTTAGAGATAAAACTTCAAGTGGTAGTTTAGATATTAATGACACTGTATATCATTTTTCTAATTGTTATCTTCCTTTTGGAGGAGTTGGTAATTCTGGTATGGGTGCTTATCATGGTAAATGGGGATTTCAACATATGAGTCATTGGAAACCAATTTTAGATCAAAGTCAATTAATAATGAATATAAAATACCCTCCTTATGATGGTTTTAAATCAAAATTTTTAAAAACAATTTTAATTAAATTTAATTATGGTAGAAATCAATTGATCAATTGGTTTATATATTTTATAATTAGTATAATTTTAATTGTTTATGGAATTAAAATGAAAAATAAATACAATTAATGAATTCAATTATACAAACAAGAAGTATAAAATAATTTAAATTATTTTAAGTAAAATAAATTAGAATTAGAAAAAAAAATATCATTATTTAATTTATGGGAAACAAATTAATGTTTAAAAAAATAATAAAATATTATTTATTCTTGATCTCTTCTTTTTTGAACACCTCCTCTTAATCTTCCTGTTCTTCTAGCAGCAATTAAACCAACTTTTCTTCCAGTAGGAATATCTCTTCTAACAGTAGAAGGTTTACCAAGATGTTGTTGATTACCACCACCAAATGGATGTTCAACAGGATTCATACAAACACCTTTAGTTCTAGGCCATACATGTCTTTTAGCTTTATATTTATGATATTGATTACCAGCTTTAAGAACAGGTTTATCAATTCTTCCACCACCAGCAACTAAACCTAACATAGCTCTAGCATCACTAGTTACAGTTTTTTTAGAACCAGAAGGTAATTTTAATTTAGTTTTATGATCTTCATCAGAATGTGATACAATAATAGCATAAGTACCTGAAGTTCTAGCAAATGAACCTCTATCACCCATATATTGTTCTACATTACATACTAATGAACCTTCTGGAATTGAATGAAGTGGTAATACATTACCAACTGCTATTTGTGCTTTCTTACCACAAAATATATGTTGTCCTGAATGCATTCCTTCTGCTGCTATAAAATATTCTGTTCTTAATTTATATCTATATGGATCTCTAAATACTACTTTTGCTAATGGTGCTCCTCTTCCTGGATCATGAATTATATCTTTTACTACTCCTTTTATATATCCTTCTTTTTCTATTAAATCTAATTTTCTTAATTTTGCTGGTGCTATACGTTTTGATGTATGTGCTCTAAATACACTTCCTTGTCCTTTACGACATTTTCTTATTACTTTCCCCATATATCTATTAAATAAAAAATAAATTTTTTTTTTATTTTTAAAAAAAATTTTATATTTATTTATTCTATCTATTAAACATATAAATAAAATAATATTATTAATAAAATTATATTTGTTTTTATAAATCCACTATTTAATATTTCAATAATACAATTCGAAGAACGATAAAATAAATGTGCTCTTTCTGTTTTTCTTTGATAATATCTTAATTCATCTAAATCACTATCACTCATTTCATCATTACATTCATTTCTTCTTTCAGTATGACAACTATTATCTTTTTGCTTATTTTTTAATTTAAAATATTTCTTCCAATCATCAAAATTAACAGTATGTGGAAGAGGACAAAAAGCTTCACCATCTTTATTAAAACCACAAACACATTCCTTTTCAATAGTAAATAAAGACCCTTTAGAATAATATCCAGTAGTATAATTACATTTTTCTCCAACTTGACAACTAACAAAACCATCTTTATTTTTTTTCTGATTCATTTCTTCAGTATAATCTAATTGAGCACATTGATGAGTGGGATTATTCATCATTCCCATTTGACAAAGTTCAACTTCTGAATTAGAATCATTTAAATAAGTACCATTAGTCATTGAATAATATTGAATACAAGTATTATTTAAACAACCTAAATAATTCAAACATTCAAAAGAATCTAAACAAAATTTACCTTCACCTCTTTGTTTTTCACAATATAATCCATTACAAAAATGACCTTTATGACATTCTGAATTTTTAGTACAATTTTGTCCTTCAATATGACCTGAACAATAACCATCAATACAATAACCAATATCTTTAAATAAATCACTTTTTACACATTGATTTTTAGTTGTACATTTCTCACCAGCATATTTAATAGTCCATGTTTTTGATGTTGGAGTTTCTAAACATGTACTATTATAAGTATAATCTAAATAAGGAAATTCATTCTTATAATTACAATAATGTTTTTTATCACAAATTTTTTGAAGATAAACACTTATATTTTTTCCTTCTTCATTAAATGGATTTGTTGAAAATGCACATGTTTTATTATCAAATGGTATTTTTGCATCTGAACCACAATGATATACTGGACATTGAAATTTACCATCTTTTGGTTTTGGTGGTGAAAAATCAATATTATTTACAACATTAATCGCACATGGTGCATCATTATTATTATAAGTATGATATCCTTCAATTAAACTTTTAAATTTTTTAATACTAACATCATTATTTTTAGCTGTCCAACTTTGTTTAAGTGTTTCTCTACAAAATCCAGGACGTATTTCTTTAACATTACAATTTTTTATATTTTCTTCTTCTAATGTTTTCTTTATTAAATCAGTGTAATTTTTCCATATTGATAAATCTAAATTACCTAATTGACATTTTTTTTGAGGTTTTAAAGAATAAGTACAATTACATTTATCATAAACTTCAATATAAGAACCATTTTCTAAACGATATTTACAAATGTCATCATCCTCACATTTATTAGTACTTACTAATTTTGAATTAACACAATAATCATTTAATGCATAACCTGTTTTACATAAAAAAGGAGATTTTTTTCCTATATAAGTATTTAATGGAAGAGAAAAAAATTCAATGCAATTTCCATTAAAACAAGTTAAATTATTTTTACATTCTTCATCATCTTCACATGACTCATCTTTTTTTTTTGCAGATTGACATTCTTTTATTGATGAATTATAAAATTGTCCAAATGCACAATCATTTGAAGAAAATATATGAGTTTTATTTTTACAAATTCCTTCATTACAAAAATCACTTAAACAATCTGAATTATCTTTACATCTTCCACCTGGATATGATGGATACTCATATTCATAGTTAGTTTTTTCACAATATGAATCATATTCTGATTCTGGTTTAAAAGGACAATGATAATATATATTGCATTGTTGTAAATATATTATATCTTCTATTTTATTTGAACATTTTGATCTAGTAAGTCCATTATTACATGTGTATTTATTTGAACAATCATTCCTTAATGTTAATATTTTTAATATTAAGATTAAAAATATTGGTATAACTTTAGTCATTATTAATTAAAAATTAATTTTTAAAATAAATGAAAAATAAAAAAGAAAAAGAATTAAATAGAAAAGAACTTGATTATATGATTTCTGAATTAACTGAAAAAAATAAAGATTATGAAATTAGATTAAAAGGTTTAAAAGAGAAACTTTTATTAGAAAAAAAGGATAATATAAACCTTTATAAACAATTAAGGAATTTAACAAATAATATTAATGAAACTAATAATAAGATACAAAAAAATAAAATTGAAGGAGAATATAATTTACATAAAGCAGAAAATAATATTAATTCTGATAATTCAAATTTAAATTTAAGGAATCAATCTTATAATAATAAAATAGAAGAGGAATTAAAAAAACAAAAAGAATTAAAAAAGAAAATATCTTTAGTTGATAATGAAATTTTACAATACCAAATGATGATAAATCAAATAGAAAATATAAACGAAATAAACAATCAAGAAATTCAACAACAAAATGAAGACATGATAAAATTTTTACAAAATATATAAAAATATTTATAAAATAATTAATTATAATAATTTATATATAATAACAATAAAAAATAAAAATTTAAAAAAAATTTAAATTAAAAATACCCAAAAAAATAAAATTAATAAAAAAAAATAAAAAAAAAAAAATAAAATAAAAAATCTCATATTGGAGACAACGATAAAATATATTTCACCCCATTTAAAAAAAATAAAAATATATAAAAAAAAAAAAAAATGAACTTTACTTTAATTCCAAAAACTCCAATAACTCAAACAACAGATCCAATATATGTAGGATCAAGTGTAATAGGAATAAAATACAACAAAGGAATAATAATAGCATGTGACACTCGTTTAAATTATGGTTCCCTATGTAAAATAATGCATACAGAAAGAATATCAAAAATAACAGAAAGAACAATAATAGGATACTCAGGTGAATATTCAGATATGCAAGAAACACTTCGTACTCTCAATGCTATGGTACTTGAAGATAATTTAACATCAAATAATAAACCATTTTTAGGTCCAATTGAATTAACAAATTATTTATCATCATTACATTATTATAAAAGAAATAAAATGAATCCATATTTAAATAATGTTATTTGTGGTGGTATTGATTGGAATGGTGATGTTGTTTTACTTAATATTGATCCATTTGGTACTTTGTTAAATGCTAATTATTTTACTACTTCAATGTCACATTATTTCTGTAATGCTATTTTAAGAAATGAATATCCAAATGATCCTAAAGATATTAGTAAAGAAAAAGCTGTTGAAATTATTAAAAGTTGCTTTGAAGTTCTTTTTGAAAGACATTCTCAAGCTGGAAATCAAATTCAATATGCTATTATTGAAAAAAATGATAATGAAGGAAATGATATTAAATATGAATCAGGAGAATTTGAATTAAAAGGAAGATGGGATGCTGATATGTATAAAAATAAAACTAATGAATATCATTATCTTATATCATAAACAAATGAAATATTTAAATAATAATAAAATAAATTTATTTTTAATAAATCAAAAAAAAAAACTTGTTTAATAAGAAAAAACCACAAAAATCAAAAAAAAAAAAAACATTAAAATTTAACAAGAACAACCTCCTTTTTCATTATTTTTAATTGTTTCTTCTTGTAACTCAACACCTTTTTTCACATTATTTAAATTCATAACAACATCTTCAATAATTTTTCTCATAAATTGATCAATACCAATATTTTCTTTAGCACTACTTTCAAAAAAAGGAATTCCATACATTTCAGCTAATTTTTGACCTTCTTCAGTAGAAACTTCTCTTTCTAAATCCATTTTATTTCCAACTAAAACTTTCTGAATATTTTTTTCACTATCTGTATATTCTCCAATTGATTGAATCCATTCTTGTACTTTTTCAAAAGATGATCTATTTGTTACATCATATATTATAATTACTCCATCTGAATTTCTATAAAAATTTTTTGTTAAGGCTTTATATTGTTCTTGTCCTGCTGTGTCCCATATTTTTATTCTTATTAATTTGTCGTTTATTTTCTCTTCTTTTGTAAAGTATTCTAAACCTACTGTTGCTAAGTGTTGGTTTGTAAATATTCCTTGTGTGTATCTATTAGGTTTTTTTATTGGTTTTTTATTTAGTTATATATATTTTTTTATTTTTACTTGTAGAGAAGAGAGGTTTTTCCAACACATGATTCACCTACTACTATTAATTGGATTTTTTCGTCAAATTTCATTTTTTTTATAATTTTTTTTTTGTTATTTTTTAATTTTTTACATATATGTAAATTTTAATTAAATAATATGATACTTTAAATTTTGAAATTAAATGTAATATCATTGATGTTTTATATTGTTCTTTTACATTAATGAATTCTTTATATAGAACTAATATTAGGAATTTTTTTATTTTATAGTTACTATTCAAATTGATAATAAATTAAAATTTATATTTTTATTATATCATTTATTTATTATTGATAACATAAATATCAAATATATATTTTGAATTGTTTGAGCGAATATAAATTTTTGATTTATTTTATTATTATATGTTTCTAATTTGAATTATTTAATATTTATTTTTTATTTTGAAGACTTAAATTTTACCTTTATTTTGTTTGTATGTAATTCAAAAAAAAATTTTGAGAATTTATTAAAAATATTATTAACTCCTTTAGCTTTATATAATAATATAATATCTTTCTTTTTATTTAATTATTTAAAAAAAATTTAAAAATAAATATATTTTTTAATAATATATTATATAATATATAAATCAAAAAAATAAAAAAGCCATTAAAAAATAAAAAATAAAAAAAATAATAAATATATAACAAATAATTAATTTCATAACTGATAATAAAAAATAAAATATAAAAAAAAAAAATGTCTTTCCAACGTTACTGCTTCATAACAGAATACTTTGATAGTTTAGCAACCTTGGTAAAAAACTATCAACTTTTTTACTATCCAAGTGATGGTTCAATAGAAATGTACGACATAAAAAACCAAAAAATTTTCTTAAAAAGATGCGTAGTTCCCGAAATATCAATAAAAGACTTATACAAAGGAAGCGACATAAACATATTTTCTCGTAAGCACAAATTAATAGATTATGGTGATGAATACACAAAAAATCATTTTGAAGAAATTAGATCATCAACATATGGAATGATAAAACCAGATGGTTATTTAAATATTGGAAAAATAATAGACATGATATACAATGCAGGTCATTTTACAATAGTAAAATTAAAATTATGTAAAATGTCCTTAGAAAATGCAGCTGAATTTTATGGAGAACATAAAGGAAAACCATTTTATGATTTTTTAGTAAATTATATAACTAGTGATTTTATAGTTGGATTAGAATTAGTTAAAAAAGATGCAATTGCAGCATGGAGAAATTTCATAGGACCAACAAATGTAGCTAAAGCAAAAGCAGAAGCACCAAATTCATTAAGAGGTATATTTGGTAATGGTGAAAAGAATACAGTTCATGGTAGTGATTCACCACAAAGTGTAATAAGAGAATGTAATATTGTATTTAATAAAATAATTCATAAACCAATGTTAACAAATTGTGCTTGTTTAGTAATAAAACCACATGTAATTTCAGAAGGTAATGCTGGTAAAATTATTGATATTATTTTAACAGAAGGTTTCGAAATTTCAAGTATGCAAATGTTTTATTTAGATAAAATTAATGCTGAAGAATTTTTTGAAGTTTATAAAGGTGTTTTACCTGAATATAGTGATATGATTGAAGATATTACTTGTGGTCCTGTTATTGCTATGGAAGTTAGACAAGATGATTGTGTTAATAAATTAAGAGCTTTAGTTGGTCCACATGATCCAGAAATTGCTAAAAGTTTAAGACCTAATACTATTAGAGCTAAGTTTGGATTTGATAGAGTTAGAAATGCTGTTCATTGTACTGATTTAAGTGAAGATGGTCCTTTGGAATGTAAGTTCTTCTTTGAAGATTTAGCTTATAGTTTGTTACCTCATTAAATCTTTTTATTTGTTTTTTTTTTTTTTTTTGGCTTGTTTTAAAATTGAATTTAGTGATTAATTAAAAATGAATTTTTTTTATTTAGGTATTTTTTTTTTTTTTATGTTTTTATTATATTTTTTTTATTATTTCTTATTTTTATGAATACAAATTATGGAAAACCTTTTAGTTATTTACCTTTTAATGAGAAGTTACCTTCAATTCAAACATCAATTAAGGACTGTTCTGATAAAGTTGAAAATGGAATTAATACTTTAAAATTAGGATTTATTTTAAAACCTAAAATTGTGAATCAAATAAAAGTAATAAATAATACACCAGATGTAAAAAAACAACATAGAAAAATAAAATCTGATAATATCTTTACTGCACCATATACATTTAGAGTAAAATCAAAAGTATTTATTAATCCAAATAAAAATTATAATGATTCATTTAAAAGTAATTCAATATCAAATTCAAATAAAAAAGATAAAGAACTAATAAATAATAATAATACTTTATCAGAATTTGAAAATTTAACAAATAAAAAATATAAAAGTAAAAGAAGTAGAAATAAAAGTAATGATTTATTAAGTAATTATGATTCAAATTCTATTAATCAATATTTTTTAACAACTTTAAGAACTTTAACAGAAGATGCAAAAGATGAGATTGATAATTTAAATTATGATAAAAAAGAAAATGATAGATATGAAAATAGAATGATAAAAAAATGTGATATAAGATTAAAAACATTTAATGATAAATTAATAATTGATACTGATCAATTTATTACTGAAAGATTTGTTCCTGGAAAAAATAATTTTAATAAACATTTTGATAAATTAATTTTAGGTAATAAAAATTTTGATATTAAAACAATGGTAAAAATATTAAGAGAAAGAAGAAAACCAAAAAATAAAATAATGCATCAAATTCAATTTAAAAAAATTGAAGAAAAACATCAAGATTTTATTAGAATGGTTGAAAATAATGAAATAGAAGTAAAAAAAGTTAGGAAATATTATTATAAATTACGCTCAAAGAATAAATATTAATTTATTTATAATTTATTTTTTTTTGTAATCAAATTATAAATAAAATTATGTCTCTCAGTAATTTGAATAATTTTAAAAATGGAAATTTATAAATAAAATTTATTTTTTATACAATTATTAAAAAATATAAAAATTAAGCAAAAATAAAATTAAAAATACTTATTTAAAAATATGATATTTACTACTTTATTAACTTTATTATTATTTATAAAATTTATAATTTCTAATGAATTCATAATTTTTAACAAAAATATTATCACCTGAATTAATTCTTTCAGGATTTAATTTATTATTTATTAAATTTTTATTAATATATTTTGAAGATGATAAATTTATATTTAATTTTTTTTTCATAAAATGTGGTGAAATATATGATAATTTCTTATTTTGTTGATTTTGATTTTTATTTAATAAAGCATCATTATTAATATAATTTTTTTCTCTTGTAGTAATAAATTTATTTAATTTATCTTCAACTGATTTAATATAATTAATGTTTAAATTCATATTTCTTGAACGTAAATTTTGATTATTATTTTTAGTATTATTTTTCTGACTATTATTATTATGGAAATTATTATTATTATTATTTGAATTTTGACTTAACAAATTAATATAATTATTAGTTGTTTTATTTTGATAAATATAATTAGTGATTCTATTTCTTGTGGAATTATTAACTATATAATTATTTTTTATAGATTCATTAATTTGATTATTGTTATATATATTATTATTTGTTTTAATATTTTGTAAAGAATCGACTTTTTCATAATTAATTTCATTTGTTGGTATATTAGCAGATTTTTTCCTTGTTTTAAATATATGAACAGCTTTCGTAGAATTTAAATTCTGTGTATTTGGATTATTATAATACAAATTATTATTATTATTATTTCTTGATCTTAATATATTTTTTACTTTATCATTTATATACAAAATTTGATGTGGATTATCATTACTTTTAACTCTACTTAAACATTTATTATCATCTTCATCAATTCCTTTTAATATTTCTAATTTTTTATACAATTCAGAATATTTAAAATGTGCTCCATATTCATAAAATTTTTGAATTTTATTATCCCCATAATAAATACCTTTATATTCCATTAAATTTATTTAAAAAAATAAAAATAAAAAAAAAAATAATAATCCAAAAAAAAACAATCATTTAAAGTCAAAAAAAATAAAAAATAAAAACAAAAAAAAATTAAAAATAAAATAAAAAAATGTATGGATATCAAATGCAACCAATGATGGGTCAACCAATGATGATGATGCCTCAACCAGTATATAAACAAATATCAATTGGTCCTGGAATAGATATGAATGAATATCAAAGAATAGTACAAAGTGCAACACAAGTATATCAAATGAAACAAAGACCTTTAAGTCAATTTACTGCAAATGCAATTAAAATGATGCTTGGAGGTGATTGGTTAGTTGTATGTTATCCTGTTGGTAGAACTTATGATTTTTCCTTAACTACTGTTAAAGGAGCTGATATTATGGTTTTTAGTTTGGATAATACTCTTTATCAAGTTTGCAGAATTAAATAAATTTTTTACTTTTTTAATTTTTTTGAAGGTTTTTCATTAATTTATTTTGATATGATAATTATTATAATTATTGTTAAAGAATTTTTGCTTTATTTTAAGTTATTTTTTAAATGTTTTTATTCATATTAATTTAATAATATCGTTTTTAATTTTTGGTTTTTTATTAGAAATTATTTATTTGTTTTTTTAAATATGTTTTTTTTTATTTTGAAGATTTGAGATATTTAGTGAAAAAAATTTTGAATTCATCATAGTTTATTTTTCCATCTTTATTTAAGTCTAAACTATTAAAAACCATTTCACATTCTTTCTTTGTTGGATTTGGGAAATTATTTTGTTTAGCAAATGTTTTTAAAATATTATGAATTTCATCTAAATCTAATAAACCATTTTTATTATTATCATAAGAATCAAAAGCTTTTTTAGTAATTAAATCTAATTGTTTTTCATCTTTTAATAATTCATTTGCAGTTTTATTTATACTACTCATTTAATTTTCAATATAATAACAATTATTTTTTTTAAAATATAAAATGATAAATAAAGAATTATATACTTCAGAAAAATCAATAAAGATTTTTAGATGCCCAAATTGTTATGAGATACCTTATATAACACCTCATTATGTTGAGAATCAAATTATTATTGGATATAAATGTTCAAATAATCATTTTGGTGATAAAGATATTTATCTCAATTTAATTCAGAAAATACAAATCATTCAATTTTTATTATAAATTGTAATGAATGTAATTTATCTCCTAATCAATGAGAAAAAATTATTTTCTTATTGCACTTTTAAAGAATGAAATAAAATATTATGTTCAAAATGCAAAAAAAATCATAAATTACAAGGTCATCAAATATGTTCTTTATATAAATATGATTCTACATGTTTAATTCATAATGATGCTTTTATTAGTTATTGTAAAACTTGTAATAAAAATTTTTGTATTTGGTGTAAAAAAGATCATGAAATACATGATATTATTGATTTATATAAAGTAATGCCATCAATTAATTCTGATGATTACACAAAAATAGTTAATTTAAGTAAAGAAATTGAAGATAATTTTAAAAATTTAGAAAAAATTAAAAATGATATTATTGAATCATTAAAAAATACAATACAGAAATTAAATGATACATTTATTAATTATGAAAAATGGATGAAATTAAAAATCAATTTTATTAAAAATTTAGTTGAAAATTGTTCCATTATTCTTCAACAAAAAAATTTTCGATTTGAATTATTATATAATTTACAATTTATGAATGATTTATCATTTGGTATACCTTCATTTAATGATTATGAAAATGATTTAATTAAAGCTGAAAAATTAATATCTTTTTTATCATTAAATTTACAATCTAAAAGTATAAATAATTTACAAAAACTAAATTCTCCTCAAACAATAAATAATCCAATTACAAAAATATTAGAAAAACCAATTGGATTATTTATTGTTTGTTTTGAAAATGGATATTTATGGTTATTTACAAAAGATACATTTGAAATTAAACAAAAAATTAATTTAGGAATTGGTCAAATAAATGATATACTTTTATTAAAAAGTGGAAAAATTGGAATAATAGGTTTAAACTCATTTTTAACATTAGATATAAATATATCAGAATATAAAATATTACAAAAATTCAACATAAATTACACTTATTCCATTTGTGAATTAATAAATAATGATATAATTGTTGGTAAATATATGTATTTATATATTTATAAAAAAGAGGATGGAATAAATTATTATAATACAAAAAATATTATTCATAATTATTATTCATATGAAATTAAACAAATTTCAAATAATGAATTTGCAATTGCAAATCATCCACAAACAATTTCTTTTATGAATATTGAAAATTATCAAATTATTGCAAATTTAACAAATAATAATATAGTTATTCAACCAAATTCAAATTGCATGAATTTAATTAATTCAAATATTTTAGGAATTGCAGGTGAAAATGGAATTTATTTCATTAATATTCTTGATCATACTTTTATTCAAAAATATGGAAATTCTAATTATACATGTTTTTATAAATCATTTTATGGGACTTATTTATTTGGTGATAATTCTGGAAATATCGAAGAATGGAAAATTGAAGGAAATAATAGAATTGTAAAAAATGGAGAAAAGAAAAAAAGTCATAATACTCAAATCAATGTTATTATCCAATTATTTGATGGAAAAATAATTACTGGTTCCTCAAATGGAACCTTATATATATGGAAATAATTAAAACATAAAAGTGTAATAAGTTTCATATTTTTCTTTTTTTATTGATAAAAATCTTAAAAAAACTTTTTATATAACAAATTCAATTTACTTTATTATTATTATTATTTTAATCTATTTTTTAAATATAAAAAATAAAATAGAGAGAATAAATATATATTCTGAAAAATATATTACAAAATTTTAAGAAAAAATAACTGATTCTAGAAGCTTTTTTATAAATTAATAAAAATAAAATTTAGAAAACATATAAGTTAAATAATAAATAAAAAAAATATTAAGTAAAAATAATATTTAAATATTTTCACAATTAAATTTGGGGATTGGGGATTGGGGATTGGGGATTGGGGATTGGGCCCAATCCCCAAATATAAAAATTCTTAACTTAAATTATTATTTTTCTAAATAAAAAATTAATAACTAAT
>JAEEGK010014121.1_pt1 | contig 17884 bp, 10 predicted proteins | sample 8958771 | NCBI WGS metagenome assembly JAEEGK01 (sample SAMN16246547, study PRJNA631951) | gut metagenome | biome: gut microbiome; feature: rumen; material: SC-attached | host: Bos | place: Iran: Karaj | collected 2018-10
ATATAGAAGTTGAGTCCGTCCGATACGTCGGTTTCCACCGTTACTGTGATGGCGTCGATGCCGTGTACTGCGCTTGCGTATGTCTTGACGAGCATTTTTGTGCGTGTTTAGGATTGTGTTTGTATCAATTATTATTTGATGTCCTCTATATTATAAGGTGTCTCCTGGTAAACGAAATAGTTGAGCCAGTTGGAGAACATCAGGTTGGCGGTTGACCTCCACCTTACGAGCGGGTCGAGGTCGGGGTCGTCGTATGGATAATAATTTTTTGGTATGTCGATGTGGAGGCCCTTCTGGAGGTCGCGTCGGTACTCTGTGTCGAGGGTGCGGGCGTTGTACTCGGCGTGTCCCGTCAAGAACAGTTCCCTGCCGCCCTGCGCCATCATCATATAGAGTCCGGCGTCATTGCTTGATGCCAATATTTTGATTGCCGGCACTTGGTCGACGTCCTTTGCCAATATTTCGGTGTGGCGAGAGTGCGGCACGTAGAATACGTCGTCAAACCCACGGAATATTGGGTTCAACGGCTCCAGGACGTTGTGCTTGAATACGCCAAACACTTTTTCGTCGGTGTCGTGCTTGGGTATGCCGTAGTAATGATAAAGCGCGGCGCAAGCCCCCCAGCAGATAAACATCTTTGCCGTGACGTTTGTGCGCGCCCAGTCAAACACTTCCGTGAGTTCCTTCCAATATGTAACATCTTCATACTCATATTGTTCCACGGGAGCGCCGGTGACAATCAGTCCGTCGTACTTGTGCCTTTTTATCATGTCGAAATACATGTAAAACTGTTGCATGTGCTCTATCGGAGTATTTTTGGAAGTGTGGCTGCGCAGTTTTATGAAATCGATGTTGATTTGCAGCGGCGAATTGCTCAATAGGCGCAAGAGGTCTGTTTCCGTGGTCTCCTTGATGGGCATAAGGTTGAGGATGGCAATCTTCAACGGCCTGATGTCCTGTGCATTGGCTCTCGAATTGTCAATAACGAAAATATTTTCCTTCTTCAACAGCTCAATCGCCGGAAGTTTATCGGGAATAGTCAACGGCATTTTATGAAATATCAGCTTAATGTATCCGCCGCAAAATTAGCAAAAATAATCGTAAGGCTGCATTATTTTTTGCAGAAAAATTAAAAAAAGTTTGTTTTTGTGGCAGTTTTTATTCAAAAGTTTCTTGCATTTGTAAAAAAAATACGCTAATATTGCACCGTAAACCTCGAAAAGGTGTGAAATCAGCAGGTGCGTAAACCTCGAAAAGGTGTGTAATCAATGGAGTGTTAAACCTCGAAAAGGTGCAAGTAATTGATAATGAGAAGGAAGATTTATCAGAAAATGCTTGATTGGAAAAATACTTCCAACGGCAAGTCGGCTTTGCTTATAGAAGGCGCAAGGCGTATTGGCAAAAGTTATATCGTTGAAAAATTCGCCCGCAACGAGTACAAGTCTGCAATCATTGTGGATTTCAATGACATGCAGCCTGATTTGAGGGATATATTTGACAATTACCTCAATAGCCGTGACGATTTTTTTATGAGGCTATCGCTGTATTTTAATGTCAAACTCTTCGACAGAGAGTCAGTTATAGTTTTTGACGAGGTGCAGCAATATCCAAAGGCGAGGGCTGCCATCAAGTACCTTGTCAAGGACGGACGTTACGACTATATCGAGACTGGCTCGTTGATTTCAATCAAAAAAAATGTCAAGGATATTGTCATCCCTTCCGAAGAAGAACATTTGGAGATGTATCCAATGGATTTTGAGGAGTTTTTGTGGGCACTTGGGGACGAGATGTTTATGGATTTTGTGCGGGATTGCTATGCCAAAAAGAAACCAGTGGGAAGTTTTCACCGCAGGGGTATGGATTATCTGCGCCTATATATGGTAGTGGGCGGGATGCCGCAGGCTGTGTCGCAATACGTTGAAACAAAGGACTTTGAACAGACGGACAGAGTCAAGCGAAACATTCTTCGGCTTTACCGTGAGGATATTGCCAAATATGCTTTTGAGGCCGAGACTAAGGTGACGAGGATTTTTGACGAGATTCCATCGCAACTCCAAAAACATGAGAAGAAGTTCCGGCTGGCCGCACTGAGTAGCAATGCCAAAATGCGCGACTATGAGGATGCTTTCTTTTGGCTCGACGATGCCAAGGTGGTCAATATCTGTTACAACAGCACCGAACCTAACATTGGACTCAAACTCAATACCGACCGCACGACGCTCAAATGCTATTTTTGCGATACGGGGCTGCTGATTTCGTCGGCGTTTGACAAGGAGACCATCGAGCGCGAACAATTGTATAAGAAGATTGTACTCGACAAGCTTGAATTTAATAAGGGTATGCTTACAGAAAACCTTGTGGCGCAGATGTTTAGAGCCAACGGTCACAACCTGTTTTTCTTTTCGTCATCCGACAAAGTGGCGGAAAACCGTATGGAGATAGATTTCCTACTTTCCAAAAAGTCCGTTACAAGCCGACACAACATCATCCCGATAGAAGTGAAATCTACGTCGCGCTACACACACGTCTCCATTGACAAGTTTTGCAGGCGATATTCGCAATTCCTTGATACGCCGATAGTTTTTCACTCTGGCGAAATGAAACAGGAGGACGGGATATTGTTTTTGCCGATTTACATGGCGGCGGTGGTGTAAATATTTTGTTTGTTAATTTAGTTTTACAGTTTCAATTATATTTTGAAATTTTTTTACAAGAAGTACAGATCTATTCTTGTGGGTAATTGTGCACGGTCATTTGTTGAATAATTAAAATTGACAATGTAACGGAATCCAACCGAATAACATTGTCCTCTGGCATTTATACCGGCGTACTCATCACAATGAATGGCAAAAAGTCGTTCCGCGTGGTGGTGAAATAATCTGCAATTGCAGACAAAAAAAGCTACCGAAAAAGTAATCAGGCTTTTTCGGTAGCTTTCTTAATATGTAAACGATAAATCTGTTGTCCGTCCTTATTTCAGCGCCTTCAATGCCTTGACGTCGCTATCTGTTGCGGGGACGAGGCTTACGGCGAAGCCGCCGCCGATGACGGTTTTGAGGGTGAGGGCGGATTTGCTGGTTACAATGCCTTTCTTGATGGTGTAGGCCTGCGGGTTGGTCTTGTAATTGGCGTCGGGAGCATCGCAATATACTGTGGCTACGTACTTGCGGTTGGCGTCGAGGAAGTCAAATTTCAGGTTGCAGACGTGTGCCTCCTTGCCGGTCTTGCCGCCTACAAACCAACGGTCAGAATTTTTGTCCTTCCTTGCGATGGTGATGTAACGCATCGGGTTGGCTTCCAAGTAGATAGATTTTTGCCAATCTACTGCCACATCCTTGATGAATTGGAATGCATCCATAAAACGCTCGTAATTTTCGGGCAGGTCGGCAGCCATTTGGAGCGGCGAATACATTGTTACGTACAATGCCAACTGACCGGCGATGGTGCTGTTGCAGTGGCTGTCGTTGTCGGGATTGAGTTTTGAAATGTCCATCTCAAAAATACCCGGTGTGTAGTCCATCGGGCCGCCTTGAAGCCTCGTAAAAGGCAGGATGCAGGTGTGTTCGGGATTGTTGCCGCCAAAAGCCTCGTATTCGGTGCCGGCTGCGGATTCGTTGCCGATGAGGTTGGGGTAGGTGCGGCAGAGACCCGTGGGGCGCACTGCCTCGTGTCCGTTGACGCAGATGTGGTATTCAGCGGCCTTCTTGATATTGTGATTGTAATGATTTACAAGCCATTGACCGTAATGATGCTCGCCGCGCGGTACGATGTTGCCCACGTAGCCGGTCTTTACGGCGTCGTAACCATAATGGCGCATCAACTTGAACGCCGTGTCCATATTGCGCTCGTAATTGCGTACAGATGAGGATGTTTCGTGGTGCATTATCAACTTGATGCCCTTGCTGTGGGCGTAGTCGTTGAGAGCCTTGATGTCGAAGTCGGGGTAGGGCGTCACAAAGTCAAAAACCATATCTTTGCTGAATCCAAACCAATCTTCCCAACCGATGTTCCAACCTTCCACAAGCACGGCGTCGAATCCGTGGCGGGCGGCAAAGTCGATGTATTTTCTTACATTTTGGTTGGTGGCGCCGTGATGTCCGTGGGGCTTCGCCTTGGAATAGTCGTCGTAGCCCAATTTGACGCTCGAAAAGTCGTTGGTGTAACTCCATTGGCTCTTGCCTGTAATCATTTCCCACCAAACGCCCATATATTTGACGGGCTTAATCCACGATACGTCAGCGATTTTGCAGGGTTCGTTGAGATTGAGCGTGAGGCGCGATGCGAGGATGTCGCGGGCGTCGGCTGTAACGGTGATTGTGCGCCAAGGAGTGTTGCAGGGTGTCTGCATATACGCCATATTGCCGGTGGCGTCGGGGGTGAGGTGCGAGCGGAAGAGGTTGCCTTGCTCTTCATAATTGAGGCTCATACAGGAATAATCCACGAGAGCCGCCTCGTGAAGGCTCATATACACGCCATCGTCGGTGCGGATGAGCATCGGGGTCTGTACGCCGGTGGGTGAGAAGAATGTCTGCGATGCGTTGTCGCGGGTGGCGGCGTCAAATAGGCTGCGAATCTGCGAAAAACGGCTTTCGGCGTATTGGTATTCCTGCGAGTCGTAGTCGCCCGGAATCCACCACGCGGTATGGTCGCCGGTCATCTTAAACTCGGTGCGCTCTTCCTTGATTACGAAGTAGTTGATGCCGTTTTTGCGCTCAAATTCGTAACGGAAGCCCAATCCGTCGTCAAAAAGGCGGAATCTCACTGTAAATTCCTTGTTGGTCTGCTGCTGCAAGAATGTAACCGCCATTTCGTTGTAACTGCTCTTAATCTCAGACTCTTCGCCCCATACAGGACGCCATGTCTCGGAGAAACTTGATGGTTTTTCGGCGGTGATTCGGAAACCGGTGGTCAGGTCAACATCCTTGTCGTTGACGTCTTCCTTGTAGGTGAAGTCGCGGTGAGTGTTGGGCGTGAGGATAAAACCGAGGTGCGACTTCTCTATGACGGTCTTGCCATTGAAACTAAGCGTGTAGTACGGCTGTCCATTGTCGGTGCCGTAGTCGCATTGGAGGTTGCCTGACGGGCTTTTGAGTTGCGCCGAGGCGTCCAATGCCGTTGCAACCAAGAGTGTTGCGATTAATGTTTTTGTGTTCATGGGTTGGTACATGTTTAGATTATGAATTACGCCGCTAAGGTAGGCAATAAATCTCCTTAGCGGCGTAAAATCTATCGTTTTTCTTACACAAAAACTACGCAAACGGTTGCAATTGCGCGTTGCTCCTTACCAAGTCTTTATAAGATTATATAAAAACGTGTTTTTGTAAAGTTTTGTTTTGCCGATTTTTTCTTCTATGAGGATGCCCGCCTGCGCAAGGTCGCGGAGATATTTGCCCGCCGTGTTGCGCGAGATGTCCATTTTGTGGCAAAGATACTCATTTTTAGTGTAAAAATCATAAAACAAATGCTCCAAAAGCATTGGCGAATATGTTTTGCCGCAACGCTCTTTGATGACCTCGGCTGCCGTGTGCATAGTGTCAACAAACGAGTTGATGAAATTGAGCGTAAAGTCCGACATCTCGCTAACTCCCTCAATCATAAACAATAAGAAGTTTTTTATTTTGCTCAAATCCTGTTGCGTGTCGTTGAGGAGTTGGTAATATTTGGTTCGGTTGCGGTTGATATATTTGCTGAGATAGAGAATCGGGATGTCGAGTTTTTTTGACAGCGTCAAATAAAGTATGTTGATAATGCGCCCTGTGCGGCCGTTGCCATCGTAAAACGGGTGTATCGATTCAAATTGAAAATGTATCGCTGCCATTTTCAAGATTGCGTCGGTATCTTCCAAATCGTCGGCGTTGATGTATTGTTCGAGGTTTGAGAGGTAGCGCATTATTTCGTCGTAATTTTGTGGCGGAGTGTGCATTACCTCGCCCGTCTTGGTGTTTTTGATTACGGTGCCGGGCAGACGTCGGATGTCGCCTGCGCCGGGTTCCACAATGCGGTGAATTTCTATGATGTGGTTTGCACTCAGAAAACCGTTTTTTTGGATTAATTCAAAACCGTGAAGCATTGCCCTGCGGTAGTTGAGAACCTCTTTTGAGGCGGGGTTGGTTTTGGAATACGACATCTCCTTAAACAACTCGTCGAAAGTGGTAACGATGTTTTCGATTTCCGACGATTCCTTAGCCTCGCCCAAGGTTATAGCGTTGAAAATAACATACGGATTGGGCAAAAGGTTGATTGCGCCGTTAAGTTGCCCCAATTTGTGGTTGGCTTTGTTGAGGGCTTTTAATATCTTAACGTCGTCAAAATCAATGCTGTACGGTAATGAGTTCATATCGCTTTCGGTTTTTATGATTCATACCGCAAATATACTATTTTTTTGTGCATATTTCAACAACGTGCACAAAATTTTCGATTTTTTGTGCATATTTTGACAACGTGCACAAATTTTTCGATTTTTTGTGCATATCGAAAGAACGTGCACAATTATTCCACCGACTAATCCTATTACCATCCGCCGGATCCGCCGCTGTGCGACGTGCCGGAGCTGCTGCCGCCGCTGCTTGAACTGCTTGGCGGGATGTACTGCTTGGTGGTGTGGGTGGAGACGAAGGTGTCACGTTTGATGGTAAGTTTGAACGAATTGGGCACTTCGTAGTTGGTGGCGAGTACTGCTTTTTGGATTTTGCATTTGCGGCGGGCGCGTATTGCCGTGATGCCGAGAGCAATGAGGAAAGCAACGCCAAAGCCGCCCCAATATTTGGGTCGTTGCCACCATGGGGTGTCGCGTTCGTAGAGAAAGTCTCTTTCAAACTCGCTGATACATTCCACAACGCCGCCGGCATAATCGTCGCGGCGGAAATATGGCTGCAAAATCTCCGTTTCATATCTGTAGAGGTTGCTGCCTACCACACGAAAATCTGTGGGATTGCCGGTGTCGAATATTGCAAAACGATGCGTCGCAATGTTGATTACGAAACAGATGCCGTCGTGCTTAGGTCCACAGCCGAAATCGTTGTAGTCGTAGAAATCATTGCAAAAGCTCTCGTTGTCAGAATCGAACCAAGAAGGCTCGCTAATGAATACGACGGCTGCATCCAAGCTGTTTTCCTTGATCATTGCGTTGATGCGCGTCCTGATTCTGTCGGCATCCGCGTCGCTGATTCCGCCCCAATAGTCATAGACCTTGTACTCCGGCTTGACGTATGGGGTGCGGAGTGCGTGCTTTGTGGCTTCTTGACGCCTATATTCGTCATTCGCCATGCGGTCGAGGATGTCCTGCTTGTGGATTTGCAGGTTTTGTTCGGTGCGCTCCACGTCCTGAAGCCAGACGGGATTTTGTGCCGTGGATACTATCGGCAGCAACAGCGCAAGTATTATTATGTTGATAATTCGTGTCATGGCTCTTAGAATAAGTATTTGACGATAAGGAACGCTATCGGGCAACAGATTGCGGCGGTGATTAGGCACGCCGTTATCCATTTGCCCTTGTCTATTGGCACGTCGCCGACGAGTTTGCCGGTCTGCCCGTTCATGGCGAAGATGTAGGGCTTGCCACGCCAGAATGTGTTGAGCATGTAGACCGGCAGCATCACGTACTCAATGTTGGAGATTTGCTCGCGGATGTTTTTCTGTTCGCCGATGAGCGCACCGCCAACAGTGGATTTGAGATGTGAGTAGATGGTGTTTCTCATACGTCCGGCTGCGCGTTCACGGTCTTCGTCGGCTGTGACGTCGTATTTTTCGGCGAGGAAGTTGGAGAGGTAGGCGTAATTGAACGGTACGAGTTTGGTGAGGTCGAATGGCTCGATGGAGTCCATGGTATCGTCGTCAAATTTTTTGGCACCGTCGGCGGGTATTCCGCTAAAACCTACGCTGCCAGCCCTCTCAACGTCGTAGATGTCGGTCTTTGTATATCTGTAATTGCCCGACCTCCAGGATGTCACTTGGTGGAGCTGACCTCTCAGATGACCCTGCGCCGTGCCCGAATACAGCCAGAAGGGGATGTATACGCCGGTGATTTTCTCGATGTTGGATTCGCGGGTGAAGTCGTTTGGGACGAAGTTTTCCTTGTGCATGAGGTTTTTGAAGGCGTTGACGGCGTCCTCCTTGGTCTTGGAGAATGGCACCACCCTCGACGGGCGAAATTCGCCTTCGAGCCTGCTCTTCAATATCGACGTGCTGCCGCAGTAGACGCAGAAAGTGGCGGCGGTGGTTTCGTCTGCCACCATCTCCGCGCCGCAGTTTTTGCAGCGGTAGAGGTCGAGGTCTGGCTGGGGCTGGTAGTTGGTATTGTTGGTGTAGTCGCTAATGGGAGGTGCGCCCGGCACGCTGTTGTTGTAAGGCGGAGGAGTGGGCGGCGAGGGCATCTTCTGAGTGTCGGTGTCCTTGTCGGAATCCTTAGCCATTTGCATTACCTGTATGGCGTCATAGACGCTGCCGCACGCCTCGCATTTCCATTTGCCAATGGAGGCGTCGTATGGTAGTGGCGAGCCGCAGCCCGGACATTTCAAGACGGTTGTATCCATTCTATTGTTGTTTTTGTAGTTTAATTGTCTTTTACGACAGCAAATATAATGCAATTTTAGGGAGTGGCAAATTTTTTTACATATTTTTCGCAATGATGAAGCTTATCTCCTTGTTGCTTGTATTTTCTACAGTAATTTCGATAGTGCCGTTGCGGTACATGCTCCACGACAATTGCGCTGACTGTCCGCCTGAATCGTCGGTGAGAGAGGTATCCTTGATGTTGCCGTTTCGGTCGGTTTCTATGGAATGGATGGAGAGTTTTACACTGCCGCCTTTTTCTGCCACAACAAACATTTCTACGTCGCCCGTGCCGACGGTGGAATATACCGCCTTGCTTTTTGGCTTCAATGCGCGGACTTCATATTCCAATTCTACGGGTTCTTCTCCCGCCCGCAATGTGTAAGCATCGGCAACGAGCGTCGGTTCGCACTGATTGGTTATCCAGCTGTCAACAGCTTGAGGCATAAATCCGAAGTGCATACCCACAACACGTTCACTGGCGCAATCGATGCAATCCAATTTGCCAAAGTTGATGTAGGTGATTTCCTCGTCGTTGTATGTGAGTTTTTCAGCCTTGATGGTGTTGCCTTCCGAATCGTACTCGCCAGGTTCCCAATTGTCGATGCAGGCGGCGAGGGCGTCAACGTCGCGATTTGCGGCGGCGTTGGCGGCACGGAGACAATAGTCCTTGAAAGCCGACATTACTGACGACAATTCGCCGTCCTCTTCGTCCTGCGCCATAATCTTGAACGGCAATGCGCTCAAAATCAAAATTATAAACAAAAACTTTTTCATATTTATTTGTTGACTTGTTGACTTGTTGACTTGTTGATTTTTGATTTGTTGATTTCCTCGTTCCTCTCTCCTCTCTCCTCGTTCCTCTCTCCTCGTTCCTCTTACAATCCGTCTACCATGATGAATGCAGCCCATTTTTTTGGGTCTTGGTATTTGATGCGGAGCAATTCTTGGGCTTCCACGAATGACTCGCGTTTCGACATGCCATCCATCAGGTTTTTGTAAAATTCGGTCATTAGGACTTTGGTGGCGGCGTCGTCCACTTTCCAAAGGCTCATAACGATGGTCTGTGCGCCCGCCTTCTTGAATCCGCGTTGCAATCCAAATACGCCTTCGCCCGTGATTGTGCCGAGGCCTGTCTGACACGCCGAAAGCACCACGAGGTCAAGCCCTTGGAAGTCGAGGCGCGAAATTTCCTTGGCGGTGAGGATGCCGTCGTCCACGCCTTCGGGGATGTCCTTGCGCTTCTTGGGGTCGAGGGCAGACGATGCTCCAGCCAAAAACAATCCGCTGCGGCTCATCGACAAGTCTTCCTTGTTGTCTTTGTTGCCGGATGCCAAGTAATCTGAAAAACTTTTCTTCTTGCCTTCAGGCTCGTAAAAACCGTGTGTGGCAATGTGCAGGATTTTGACACCGCTGCCTGAAAGATGTTTGAAACTTTCTTCCGTAGCGTTGACACCGCTGCTTGCCGACACGAGAAAATTGCCCTCGCGGAGTATGTCGGTGACTTCTTCGGCTTCTATTTGTGCGCCTTCGAGGAAACCAATGCCGGCGCGTTGAGTCCCTTCTGCCTCATCGTCGTCGTTGAAATCGGGAATGTCGCGAAATTCTGCCACAATCTCGTTTTTGGCGTCTTTGAGATCCTGCCAGTCACCCTTTGAAAAACTGTAAATGATGCCGCCGTAGACTGATGCCTTGTTGCTGCTATTGGCGGTTTTCGTCAGGGCGAGTTCGCGGGTGGAGGTGAGGCGGTAGGCGTTGTATTTCTGGGCGAAGATTTCGCCGAGGTCGTTGGGCAGGTACTCGATGGCTATGCTGTGTAGCTTGCCGCTCGGCGCAAAATATACGTTCTTGACGCCCGTCAAGTATTTTTGCAACGGCTGCCAGATAATGTTGTAGAGGTCTGTCGTGTTGTAATACAACGTGGAGTCGATGGTGCGCATCGAGAGTTTTTCAAGTTGTGGCGATTGCATACCTTTTTTGAGCACCAGAGCCACGTATATTGGCTTGTCGCCGTCCACAAAATTGGCAAATTCTATTGCGATGTCATTGTCGGTGAGTTTGGATTGGATGTCCTGCCAATTGATGGAGAGGTCGCGGGTGTAGTCGCCTAACTCCTTGGACGATTCCACAAGCAACTTTTCCTCGCGCTCGATGACAGCGGCAAGCGAATCGGCGTTGATGTGCCTCTTTTGCGGCGGCACTTGGTAGAGGTGGTCGAGCGTGGCTCGGTCGCTGCGTATCTTGTTGAAACGGTCTGCCATGCTCTTGTCGCCGCTTTTCTCGATGAGTTTTTGGATTTCGAGTTCGGCGTTCAGGAGCAGTCCTTTTGAAAACAATTGACCGTTGTAGGCAAGCGTGTTGGTGGTCGGGTCGGGATGCTTGTAAGCCGCCAGGGGCAGCGTATTGCTGAAAAACACCGAATGGATGTTCCAGAAGTTGGTGCGCTCCTGGGCAGTCATCGTCGAAAAATTCTTCAAGACATATCTGTTGGTGATTTCGTAACGCTTGCTAAGTTGTTGAGATGCAGCTTCATAATCGCCGATATAGAGATTGTATGCGGCGAGGTTGTTGATGGAGCGGGCATAATGCGGGTGGTCTTCGCCGAGGGTCTTGCGGCGGATTTCTGTGGCGGTGGTCTCGAGGCGTATGGCTTCGGCAAAATTGCCGTCGTTGGAGTAATAAACGGCGAGGTTGCTCAGCGAAGTGGCGTATGCGGGATGATTGTCGCCGTAATTGCTCTTGTCTATTTCCGTGGCGATCGTGGCGAGCCTGATTGCCTCCTTGTAATTGCCCTTTTCGGAGTAATAGACAGCGAGGTTGCTCAGCGACGCGGCGTATGCGGGGTGGTTTTCGCCAAGGCTGTTTTTGTCGATGTCCATTGCAAGGGTCACAAGCCTCAAAGCCTCATCCTTATTGCCCGCTTTTGAATTGAAGTCGGCAAGACTTAGCAACGATTTGGCGTAATCGGGATGCTGCTCGCCGAGAGTTTTTTTGCGGATTTCGAGAGCCGTGTTGCCCAGTCTGATTGCCTCGTTGTAATTACCGATTGACGAATAATACGACGCAAGCTCCGCCAACGACGTGGCATAATCGGGATGAGTGTCGCCGAGAGCCTTGCGGCGGATGTCGATGGCAGCTTTTTGGAATTTGATTGCATCGTTGTAATTAGCATTAACAGCCTGAAAAACCGCGAGGTTGTAGAGCGACGTGGCGTAATCGGGGTGCGACGTGCCGAGGGTCTGCTTCCTTATCTCCATTGCCAACGTGCCGAGATTGATTGCCTCGGCGTTGTTGCCGGCTTGCTGGTTGTAATTGGCGAGATTGTCGATGGCGGCGGCGTAGTCGGGATGCCTCTCGCCAAAAATATTTTTGATGGTCTCGGCGGCAGTGGTGCCAAGGCGGATGGCTTCGGCGTAGTTGCCCATTGCCGAATAGAAGGAAGCTATGTTGCCAATCGACATTGCATAATCGGGATGATTGTTGCCGAGGGTGCGCTGCAAGATGGATGCGGCGTTGTTGCCAAGGCGGATGGCTTCGGCAAAGTTGCCCATGTTGGAATTGTAACGGGCGAGATTGTTGAGAGCCATTGCGTATTCGGGGTTGCCGTCGCCGAGGGTGGATTTCTTGAAATCGAGCACCATGTTGCCAAGACGGAGAGCCTCATCGTATTTGCCGAGTTTTGAATTATATTCCGCAAGATAACTTATCGACTGCGCATAATCGGGATGGTCGTCGCCGAGGGTCTGTTTGCGGATGTCGGCGGCTTGTGTGCCAAGTTTGAGAGCCTCCTTGTAATTGCCTGTATCATAATAATACAACGACAATTTGCTGAGGGCGCGGGCGTATTCGGGATGATTGTCGCCCAATGCCTTCTTGAAAATTTCCCTTGTGGTATTGCCGAGCTTGATTGCCTCGTCGTAATTGCCAGTGGTGGCGTAAAAATCGGCGAGGTTGCCGAGCGACTGCGCATAATTAGGGTCGCTGTCGCCGAGGGTCGCCTTCAAAATGTCCGACGCCTGCTTGCCGAGGGTGATGGCTTCGTCGTATTTGCCAACGTAATAATTGAAAGTGGCGAGCAGGCTGAGCGTCTGCGCGTATTCGGGGTGCGATTCGCCGAGTATGTCTTTCTGTATCGAGAGCGCGAGGTTGCCGGTCTGTATGGCTTCGTCAAGGCGTCCTGCGTTGCAATGGTCGATGGACATATTGCTGTATGAAGATGCAATCACCTGCATGGAGCGGTGGTACAGCGGCGAGGAAGGATCAAGCTCCGCTTTTTCGAGTGAGTCGCTCTTGCGGAGGTAGCCAATCGCCTCCTGGTATTGCTCGGCGTTGTACAACTCGATGCCCTTGTTGTAATATTCGTTGGATTCGTTGCTCTGCGCCATTGCTGCGAGCGGCGATAGCAGTGATAATGCCAGTAAAATTCTTTTCATGTCGAGTAGTTTTGTTATGATGATTTAGGTTTATATGCCGTCAATTAATACAAACGGTGCCCAGAAATACGGGTTGCTGAAATCGGGCTGAAATTCCTTCTCCACAGTGACGTTTGCCATGCGGGTCTGCGAAAATTCCTGCACAGTGATTTTCACCTTGCCGTCGAAATGTCGGAGTTTTTCGCGGGCGGAGTAGAACGCTTCGTGTACCGACATCCCCGTATTGAGATATTCAAAGAAGTACGTCATCAGGAGCCTTGTGGCGGCGTCATTGACCTCCCAAAGAGAAACTATCGCCGAGCGTGCGCCAGCTTTTTTGAGCCCCCTTACAATGCCCGACGTGCCAGTGAGCGACACTTCGCCGAGCCCAGTGCTGCAAGCCGAAAGCACCACGAGGTCGGTGTTGGAGAGGTCGAGGGTGCTAATTTCGTATCCAGTGAGGCAGCCGTCGTCTATGTAACGGTTTTCGGGGTTGTCGAGCGAAGTCTTATTAACCCCTGAAAAAACCAGACCGCAAGCCGTCATCGACGAATCGGCGGTGAAACTATCCGCCATGCCGTAGTCGTTGTTGACTGTTGGCGAACTGAAAAAATATCCGTGCGTGGAGAGCAGGATGATATTGGCGTCGCTGATGTATTTTTTCAAGTGGTCTTCCGAGCCTTCGTTGTCGGTGATTTTGACGACATTAAGCCCTGCCGACGACAACACTTTTGCCACCGAATCCACTTCGGCGCGGGAGCTGAGGAGATTTTTCCAATTGCTGTGGATGCCCTTGGTATTGAAGAAACGGCTTCCAGTCCTGTCGGGCATCGAATCCGGCACGGTGGCAACGGAGGAGGCGTCGTTGTAATCGAAACCTCCCGCAATGAGCGCGGTCTTGGGCCTGCGGGTTGTGCTCTGTGCGATGACCGCCGACGACGTGAGCCGGTAGATACGCAAATCGGGCCTCCAAAAACACATATACTCGATGCCGAGGTTGTAGAAAATGCCGTCGGGAACGAAATAGAGGTTGCTATTGACAGGCACGAAATTAACGATTTGCTTCCAAATCTTCTCGGCGAGCAAGGTATCGGCAAAGAGTCCGTTCTTGAACGACTGGCGCGACGAATTGATGCGCATATTGACGCTAATGCCATTGATTTTGTAATCCTCGATGCCCGACTGCGTGAATAGCGGGATGAATCGGACAGGCTTGTTTTTTTGCAGCAGGAGCGCGGCGTAGCGCATTTCGCCCGATTTTTTGTAATAGATGAACTCCACCACAAAATCGTTGCTGCCCTTGAGCGACTGCTCCACCCGCTGACGGTCTATCTTGAGGTCGTTGGCAAATTTCTTGAACTTGGGATTGGCGGCGGCAAACTGTTTTTCCAAAGCGTCAATCTGAGCCTGGATTTTGTTTCTGTCCTTGGGATTTGCTAATAGCAAGTCGGATTTGAGGGTGATGATGTCGGTGTAGATTTGCTTGAGCTTCTTGTCCGAAAAAGCCGCCGCAGCAAAATTTTCGTTGGCGAGGGTCAGCACCGATTTGGAAAATACCGCCACGTCAAAGAGGAAGTTTGGGTCGCTGTTTTCCAATGCGAAACATTCGTCCACGAGGGGCTTTTGCGAGTACCAGAAATTGAGCCTTTCGTTTTCCGACATGAAGGCAAAATTGGTGGCGATATAATCACGCTCCATATAGAAAAAATCCTTGAACTGCTTTGTGGCGTCGCCGGTCTTGCCGGATGCGAGCAGGATTTCCGCCTTTTTGCGGAGCGAAATCACGTAGTCGAGGTGTTTTTCGCCGAGGTTTTGCTTTTGCCACTTGATGGCGGCGTCGATATTGCGGATGGCGTCGTCAAAATTTTTGAGATCCGACTGCACTTTTGCCAAGTTGCCGAGGCAGAGGTAGCGTTTGGCGTCGGTCTCGGGGAATCGGGACACGGCAATCCGCAACACCGAATCAGCCATTTGCAGACGGCTCTGCGCCCAAAGAACGTAACCCTTGTTTTGGAGGGCGATGTTGTAGGAGCGCGAATTAGGGTCGGCAAGCACCGAATCGAGCAGGCGGAGCGCGTCGCCAAATTTTTCGATTTTGGTGTAAGCCGCCGACAGGTTGGTAAGGCGCACAGATTCGTCGGGGGCGTTCTGCATGTCTTTGAGGTTGTCGATTACCTTGCGGTATTGCCCGGTGCAAAGCCACAGGTCGCTGAGGTTGAGCAGCACGCGCTTGCGGTTGTCATCATTATAGACCGTGAGGAGCTTGGTGTAATAGTCGATGGCGTGGGTGTAGTCTGACTGCGCCTTGTAATTGTCGGCGAGCGACTTCCAGACGCGGTTTTTCTCGAAGGATTTTTTGGCGAATCGCTCCGCCTTCAGGTAACATTCCACCGCCTTGGAGCCGAATCCGTTGCGCTCCGCCTCCTGTCCTTCGTTGTAGTATTTGGAGAACGACGACTGCGCCCATACGCAATACGGCAGCACCAAAAAGGCTATCAAGTATGTCAGTTTCAATGTTTTCATAGTCGTAATTATGGTTTGTGTAACAGCGTCGAAATTTAGCATTTATTTATGTGGCTGCCAAATATTTTTTCATAATATGTGGGGCGCGGCGCGCCACGTCCCTACAAATCCTGTAAACGCAGGAATGCGGCGTCGAGGTCGGATTGTGTGACACGTCCGTAGGGGTCGATGCGCTGTTCAGATTTTGGTGCGCCGGGTTCGCCCTTGCCCTCGATGATGTGCCATGTAGCCGACCAGCAGACAGCCTCCCAGTGGTCATAGTCAATGTCATAATAATCGATGTACTCGTCGCTGCGGCCGAAGTCGATGGCGCGATTAAGCCCAAAAGCCTCCGCATACCGCATCAACATAAACATCAAGTCCTGACGTGTAATCCACTTGTCGGGGCTGCAATAATCGCCCAAAAATTCGGGATAGCCCATGTACAGTTTTCTCAATTCGCCCCATACCAGAGCGGATTCGTATTTGTGACCTGCCACGTCACGGTAGCTCGATTTATGACCGCCGACATTGGGGCTGCCAGCCTTTTTGTAGAGGTAATTGACCACATATCCGCGTGTAAGGCAATCGCTTTCCTTGACTCCGGGGTCAAGCTCCGAATATCTTTCCTCAGCGGCGGGTGTGCCGTTGGATTTGGCGTTGATGGAGAGTTCCACGTCAATCCAGAAGTAGAGCTTGTTGTCGTCGCCGGTGGAGACGTCGCCGCCAAGGTTCACGACCCATTCCTCGCTCTCGCCGTATGCAGATTTTTCGTAAATGCCTTCTTTGTAAGCCTTTATGAGATAGGGATTGTTGCTAATGTCTATGGATTTCAATTGATTGTGCGCCGCCCAAAGGAAACGCAAATTGGGATTGTGCGAGAGGTCGAGTTTTTTGAGGCTGTTGTCCTGACATTCGAGGATTATCAGCTTGGGATTGTTGGAGAGGTCAAGCACAGAGATGTCGTTATAACTGCAAATAAGCTTGTTGAGCTCGGGGCTGTGGGTGACGTCGAGTTTGGTGATGCCTGTCTTGGCGCAATTGTAAGTCTGGAGACCGGGCATCTGGGCGATTTTGAGGTCGCCGAGGTTGGGATTGTTCCAGATGTTGAGACGCTTCATCATCGGATTGTTGGAAAGGTCCAATGACGTAAACTGGTTTTGGAATGCGTCAAGGTGCTGGAGCTTGGGGTTGTGAGTAAGGTCAAGAGAGGTGAGCTGGCACGTGCCGCACATGAGGTGCTCAAGGTCGGGGTTGTGCGTTACGTCGAGCTCTGTGAGTGGGTTGGTATTGCACTCGATGTAAGCCATTTTGGGATTGTATTTGACGATGAGCGACGCGAGCTGGTTGTCGTGGCAATATACCCAAAGCAATTCGCGGTTTGCCGAGAAGTCCAAGGATGTAAACTTGTTGCCGGAGCACCAGATGCCAGTAAGAAGCTTGTTGTTAGAGAGATCCCAGTCCTCGATTTCGTTGTCCTGGCAATAGATTCCGCGCAGTTCCATCAGGTATTCGACGCCCGCCAATGACTTGACGCCCATGCCTTCGCAGTGGATATTGCGCAGGAGGATTAGCTCGTCCTTGTCCAACGTGCCGTCGCCGTTTTGGTCGTAAGTGCGTCCCAGGAGCAGCTTCCTGAACACCGGGTCGGGGAAGTGCGCCTCATCGATTTTTACGGGTGTTAGCTCGGTGGGGAAATTGGGATTGACGGGTATTTCGGGCGCGGGCAGGATGTCCGGATTGTTGGCGGGGTCGGGATTGTCGGTGCCGCCGGGGTTTTCGGTGGGGTCGCCGTCGGTAGTATCGTCGTCGTTCTTGTGGCAAGATATTGATAATAAGCCCACAAGAGTAAATATGATGCAGAGGTTGATGTATTTTTTCATAGGAGTAATGGTGTTAATTTGTTCGGGGCAAAGGTAGAGTTTTTTGGGGAAATGGCAAAATAATGATTTCGGTGTGTTGCGAATTAGCGTTCAAATTATTATCTTTGCAGAGTAATTAATTATCAATATAAAAAATGAAAGCGTTTATTGTATATTGCCATCCTTCGGAGGATTCGCTGACGAGGATTCTCAGGGATGAATTTATAAAAGGCATTGTGGATTCGGGCAACGAATATGTACTTTCGGATCTTTATAAAATGGGGTTCCAGACAGATATGACCGAGGCGGAGTATCTGAGGGATGCCAATTATAGAGATACTCCTGATGTGGCGGCAGATGTGGCTGCCGAGCATGAAAAAATCAATTCTTCGGATGCAATTGTCTTTATTTATCCTGTATTTTGGACAGAAGCACCCGCGAAACTTGTTGGATGGTTTGACAGGGTGTGGTCTTACGGATTTGCATACGGCAACAAGACTATGAAACTGCTCGACAAGGGATTGGTTCTTTGCTCGGCTGGTAATTCTGTGGATAGGC
>JAEEGK010014122.1_pt1 | contig 17884 bp, 2 predicted proteins | sample 8958771 | NCBI WGS metagenome assembly JAEEGK01 (sample SAMN16246547, study PRJNA631951) | gut metagenome | biome: gut microbiome; feature: rumen; material: SC-attached | host: Bos | place: Iran: Karaj | collected 2018-10
AGCAAATGAATTAGAAGATAATATTGATTATATTCCTTATGATAAGAAAACTTAAAAATATTCAAAAAGATTATATTTTATTCATAGAATTTATTTATTATTAAAATTAATATAATTCATTGAATAACTTTTATGAGGAACAATTAAATAATTATTTAAATGAAAATATCCTTTATTTTTTAAATAATTTATAATAATTAATTTATAATTTTTTTGTTAAATATGTTTTATTTTACTTATGTTTTAATAATTCTTTATTTTGCATATTCTCATCAATCAAACGAAATAAAAATTACTTTTAATGATTTGAATTTAACTTCAAGTGAATTAATATTCTTTGACATTGAAAATTCATTGTATAAATTTATTTTTATAAATTATGATTCCAACAATGGTGAAAATTGTAATTCCCCAATAATAGAATATTCTTCAGAGAATGAAGAATTAATTTCAATTTGTGATTCAAATTTAAATGGATTTAAAGACATAACTCAATTTAAATATCTCAATAATAATGAATCATATTATTTTTTATATAGAAAAAATGATGATGACCAATTAAGTTTATATTATAATAATAATAATTTCTACACAGGTTTTTACTATTCTGATATTGAAATAAAAAATATATTTCTAACCATAATGGATTCAAAACTTATTATTATTCTTCCAAAAAAAAATGAAAATTATAATTTGAATATTATTTGGATTAAAGAAAATAGAATTTTTAGTAAAGATATCTCTTTAAATTTTGATTCAATAAAATGTATAGAATTTAAAAACTCTATTATTTGTATCACCATTTCAAAAAATTCAATTTCTAAGATAACCAAAATTAATTTTAATGGAAATGATATATCTCTTGTTCAAAAAACTATTTCTGATAAAAATTTATATGATATTTATAATAATGATGATAAAAATTATATAATATGTTTTTCAAATGATAACTTATTTATTAATTGCTCAATAACCAAAAATTTTGATGATGATTTAATTTGGGATTACATATTAAATATTGAACAAAAATTTAATTCTTTTGAAATTATAAAAGATTATGAAAGTATAAAATTAATTATTTATATGAATGATTATTTCATAATTCAAAATTTAAATTCTTCAATAAATTCAATTATGATAAACAATGAAGAAAGAATTTTTAGATATCAATCAAATTATAAAATGAATCAGATGAAAATAAAAAACTACATATTATATACTTTAACAAAAAATTCAGATAATCAAATTACAATAAATAAATATTCTGATTATACATTTCCAATGAATTTATATTTAAATAATGCAGAAAAGATAGGAATTCCTTTTAATTTCACAGAAAATATCTGTTCAAACAATTGTCAAAATTTTTATCCAAATGATTTAATAACAAAAACAGAAGAACAATTTTATTTTTCAAAAATAAAAATAAATAATTATACTGTAAATTATTATTGTGATAATAATAATTATTATAATAACATAAGTTTTTCTATTACAAATAAAGGAAATGAAATTTATTGTCCTTTAGATACATATTATAAGGAAGATTCAGAAGAATGTTTAGAAGATCCTCCAGAAGGTTATTTCGTTGATAATATTCAAAAGAAAATTTTTAAATGCTCAAATAATTGTACAAGTTGCTTAATGATTGGAATTGGCTTAAGTAAATGTATTAAATGTAAAGAAAATTTTAAATTATATAATTATAATTGTGAAAATGAATGTCCTAAAAATACTTTTAAATATAATGATAATTGTTATGATGAATGTCCTTCAAATACTTTAGCTATTGAAATTAATAATGAGTTTACTTGTTGGAATAAATCTAGAAACAATAACAGTGAAAATATTTCAATTTTTTATCATTCAAATTCAAATACTCAAGAAAAAATTATCAATGAAATTAAGCAAACTATTAATAATGTTTGTGAAAATAAAAACCAAAATAAAAATTGTTTAAATTTGATTAATTTATATAATATTTATATTGATTATTATAATGGGAAAAAAGATTATTCTGATGATTTAGGATTTTATATACAATACTTATTTAATATTTCCTCAAACTGTGAATCTGATAGTGAAATTGAAAATTGTTTAGATATTCTTGAAACTTATATAAATTTTTTTCGAAATGTGAAACAATTATCAAAAGAATTAGAAGATAAGTTAATTTCAAAAATAAAAAACGATGTAAAATCACTTATAAAAAAAGATCTAAAACAAGACCAAAATATATTACTTTTCACTTTATTGAATGAATATATAACAAATTTAAAGGATTTAAATTCTTTAAGTTTTGAGGATAAAAATATTCTAAATAACATTTCACATTTTCTAGAAATAAGTACAGTTGTAAATGATTATACAAAAGGAGTAATGGAAACAATTAAAAATTATAAACAAATTTTTTTAAATCTCTCTGAATCAGAATCTTCAAAATCATTTTATTCTTCTAAAATTTCTTTTGCAAATTTTAATTTCTTAAATTTAAAATTTAATTCTAATTCTAATTTAAATGTTTCTATTTATTCTTCAGGTGATACTCATTTGTCTGCAGGTGAAACATTAAAAACATTAAAATCTTTTAATACTGATTTTGTATTAATTATTCCTTCTATTAATTTAAATATTTCATATATTTTAATTACAAAAATGTTATCTTATCCTTATTTAAATAAAGATTTTACAAAATATATTTCAAATAAATTTTATTCTGTAAATTTTTATAATTCAGATAAAAAAGAAATTGAAGTAAAAAATTTAAATCAAAATATTACACTTGCTTTTAAAAAGGAAAATTCAGATTTTAGATATTGTATTTTTTTTAATGAAATATCTAATAAATTCAGTAGTGATGGATGTTTTAGTCAAATATTAGGAAATTATATTATTTGTACTTGTAATCATTTAACTGATTTTTCTTTATCATATAAAAATTTAAATAGTGATATAAATAATGAGAAACAATTATTTATTGATTCAAATTTTTGGAGTTCTAGAATAATTTCATCTCCTTTAGAATTAAATTACTTTACCTTAAAAAATTCTTTTATAATTTATATTTTTATTTTAATTTTTGGTTTTCATTTTATTTTCTTATTTTATACTCTTTATTGGGATTTTACTAATTATGATGAAAAAGAAACTGATTTATTTATAAGATATATTCAAGACTTTGATATAGAAAGACAAATTTATGAAATTAAACTTTTCATTGATGAAGAGATTAATCATTGTGTTAATGATGAAAATTCAGAAGAAGGAAATAAAAGTATAAGTGAAATAGAAGAAGAGGAAAATGACAGTGATGATTCAAATAATGATTATGATAAACCACAAATATTAAAAGAAATAAATGAAGTAGATAAAATTACATTTAATAATAATAATGAAATAATGATAGAAATGCAAGATATATCTTTATCAAATAATAATAAAAACAATGATAATAATAATAATACTTTAAAAATTAATAAATTAAAAGTAAAACATTTGAGTGTTCCTCAATTGACTAATGATAAATTAACAAAAGAAAAAAGAGTAAATTCTATTAAAAGACCATCAATAAATTTAAATCAATTAAGAAATAGAGTAGGAACTTTTAAATATAAACATAAAAAAAGTTTTATAAACAATATGTTAGATAATAAAAGGCCTAAAATTACTCCTTCTCCAGATATTAATAAACAAGAAATGCTATTGATTGAAAATAAAAATGAAAAATTATTAACATTTAAAATTCTTTTTTGTATAATGATACAATTTGAATATAGATTTTGCCTTATATTTTCAAATTATCCTTTAATTTTAACAAAAACAAGTATATTAACTTTAATAACATTTAGATTTATTTTTCAAATTGGTTTTATAATAATTTTTTCTAAAAGATATTCAATTGGTGAATCTCTAGTTTTTTGGAAAGAATTTTTAACGATAATTGTTTCAGTGATTGCTACAGATATATTTTATTCAATATTTAAATTTATTTTTATGAAAAAAAAAGTTACTGTGAAAATGGATAAAATAAAAAGACAAGAAATTAAATATAAATCAATATTTCTTAATGCTTTATCTTTTTTTCTTATTTTTGTAATTTGTTGTTTTATTTGTATTAATAGTTTATGGGTATGCATTTTTGAAATTAAAAATAATATTAAAATCCATTATTTAATTAATTTTATTTTTGGAATCATTATCGATAATATTGTATATGAAGTTTTAATTATTACAATTAAAGCTTTATTTTTAAATTTACTTTTATCAAAATACAACAAAAAAGGATGCTTCTACAAATTAATTATTTGTTTTGCAAAAACATTTCATAATCTTTTTGTTTTTTATATTGTAGAGTAATTTAAAAATTTTTATTTTATCATAAATATATTATTAGTAAATAAAAAGAAAATATTTTTATTTTTAAATAAAAAATCTAAATTTAAAAATCATTAACAGGAAAATGGAATATTCATTAATAAAATCATTATTAAACTTATTGGTATTATTTATCTCAATTTGGAGAATAAAAAATGAGAATTTAAAATGTCCTCCGGATCATTTTAAAAAATCAGATAATTTATTTTTTGAAATTGAAGAATCCGATAATTATGGATATATATTTAAAAAAATTGGATCTTCAGAAACATATTATGATAAATGGTCAGGAATAATTTATACTCCAGATACAAACTTTTGTTATAAATATTATGATAATACAACTGAAATTACAAATGATTTAGAAAATATTATTCCAAATAATATTTTAGTTATTTATGATGATGAAATCAATGATTATAATTTAAATGAAAATTATGTTATTATTAAGAGAGATGATTCGAATTTAAAAAATTTTTATAAATCAGGTTGTAAAACTGAAAATGGGAAAATATTATTTAAATTTGAAGATAATATACCAACTGAAGGAAATACAATAGACTTTTATTTTAGTATTTCAAATCCATTTGATACTGAAAGAAAATTTCATTTTGAAACTCATGGTCTTCAATATAAAATTAATGATAAAAAAGTTGAATATATCTCTGATGAAGAAAATTGTTTAGAAATTGAGGAAATTGAAGAAAATGAAAATTGCCCAGAAGATGATTTAAATGAGGATGAAAATAATGATGATTTAGAAGATGATTTAAATGAGTTTGAAAATAATGAAAATTTAGAAGAAAATTTAAATGAGGTTGAAGAAAATAAATGTAACCCAATTAAAATAATAAAAATATGTATTCTACAAGAAGAAGGATATAATAGTATTTTTTTCCCTTTATCAGATGAAATTTCAATTGAACCTCATTCAGTGTCTAAAGTAAAAGTAAGTGTAATATTTAACAAAGAAGAAAAAATAAACAAAATAATATTTTACTCAAACAATAAAGAAGAGCAAATAGATGTAGAATACACAGGTCAAAAAATAATAAATTATCAAAATGAAGAGTCTGAATATTATTTTAGATACCCTGATTTAGAAAAAGAAAATGAAAATGAATTATTTAAAAAATATAATCCAGTAAAAACAAATTTTGAAATTAGATTAATTTCAGATGATGATTTATATATTTCATCATATGAAGCAATGTCATATAGAAAACCATTAACTGAAGAAATAATAAATAAAGAAAAAATAAAAGAAAATAATCCATTATCATTAACATATAATGGAATATATAATTCTTGTGAAAAAAATGAACAATGTATTGATTTTTTTGGTTGTTTTGAAAGTGAAAAAAAATGTAAGGGATGTGAAAATTATAAATGTCTTAATTGTGATGAAAATGGATGTTTAAAATGTCCTTCAAATGCTATTGATGAACATTGGCAAAATATTAATAATAATTATATTGATGAATGTCATTTTGCTTTTTTAGATATATCTAATTTTTATTTTGTTGATAAAAAGTGGGAAAAAGATTCAATTATTATTGAAGATGTTCCTCCTGCTATTCATTTTAGATTTACTTTTGATTTTTGGTTTTATTTTGATGATTATAAAATATTAGATGATAATATTCATGTTGAAGTTATTTATAGAGATTTTATGACTATTGCTTTAACTAAAGAAAATGATAATTTAATTGCTTATTGTATTCCTTTAGAATGGATTTATGAATTTAGTTTCGATTTTTTCATAGATTTTCATAACAAAACATTATTGGATTTAATTGAATATATGAGAGCTCCTTTTGTTAAATATGATTTTGGAAATGAAGATAAAACTTGGGTTTACATTAAATGTGCTTATAATTTTGATAATAATAGAATATATATTAATGATGGAATTGAAAGCATACTTCCAATAACACAAATTTATAAAAATGGGAATGAATTACAACAAAATTTACCTTTTGAAATGAAAAAATTTTATGGTCCAAATAATAGAACATCAATAAGATTACAAGGTTTTTATTATTTAAATGAAACTTTTCCTGCATATACATATATAAGAAATATAAATATATTTAGAGAATATATGCCTCAAAATATGGATTTAAAATATTTTAATTTATTTAATTTTAATAATTATGATGAATTTCCACAATTATTATATAGTGTTCCATTAGATGATATTTATTACACTGAAAATATTACTATAACAAGGAACAAGACTTTTTTAAGTCAAAAAAGAATAAGTTTTAGAAATGGTGGATGGTCAGAAGAATTCGAATATGAAGAAGCATATGAATTCGAAGATTTTAATGTTGAACAATTTAAATATTATATATATGATTATTCTAATAAAAATGCAGAAATTAAACAAGAAAAATTTCTTCATTTAAACTTATATAAAGCAAATAATACAATTGAAAAATTAAATAAATCAAAAACTATATTGTTTCAACCTAAAAAATATTTCCAAAGATTAAATTTATTAAAACCAAATAATTCTCATTATAATGATTGTGAATTTGAAGATCTGACTTTATTATTTTCATGTAATGAAGGAGAAAAATGTTTTCAAGATAATAAAGCATTTATATGTAATGATTCATCATCAATATTTTATTTAGATATAGAAAATTTTACATGTAAAAATTATTGTGAAAATGGATATATGATGTCACCAAGAGATAATATATATAATAAAAGACAATATTGTTCTTCAAAATGTGCAGAACATAATAATTGTCCTTCTCAAAATTTATTTTATACTAATCCTTCATCATATTTTAAATGTAATAATGGATTTTTTAATATGTATTATAAATGTTTTTCTGAAAATGAAGTATTTAATGAAAATGGAAAAGCTGCTTTACATTTTGGAAATAGAACTAATAGTCATAATATTTATATTCCTTTAAAAAATGAAAACGAAGAAGGTTATGAAAATTATGCTATTGAAGCTTGGATTTATCCTGATATTAGATTAAGAGAATTTGGTTATGATAATGATATAAAATTAAAGAAATATCATTTATCAATGAAATATGAGTTTTATACTTTTTTCATGACTGATAAATTAAGATTTATTTTTGGAAACTATACATATCAAAAATTTTATAAAGTAGATAATTATCCAGCTTTTGAAACTATAATTTTAAATGAAAATAAAGAAACTTATCTTTATTCATCAGATATGTTAAATTTAAATAATTGGAATAGGCTCTTTTTCAGTATTGATAAAAAGAATTATTATGTTTCATTTCAAAATAATGAATTTGAACAGGAAAACATTCTGAGTGATTCAATTCCACTTAAATCTATAATATTTTGTAATAGAGGGCAATATATGATAAATGAAATCAAAAATTTATGTTCTGATGTTGAGTGGTTAGATGGTTATTATAAAAATATCAAAGTCTTTGATATAACTCATTCTAATAGACACGCTGCTTTTTATTCTTTTCAATATGAAAATGATAAATATCATTTTATCAAACATTATTATATATATAATTTACAATCTATTAGTAATAATATTATACATGATAAATTCGGAGGAAAAAATGGGACAGTTATTTTCCCTAATAATATAGATTATAGTATTAATCCTGATAATTCAAATTTTATTAATTATGAAATTAATTTTACACCACAAGATGCTTTTCCAGATAAATCTAATTATTATATTTCAAAATATAATAATAAGTCAAAAATAATAAATCTTACTTTTCAAAAAACTAAGAATGATGAGTGTGAAATTCCAGTTGATGAAGATATATGTTTAAAATGCTCAAATAAAAGAGGAATTCAAGGATATCATTGTTATGGAGATAATTGGGATGATCCTGAAACTAATATATATAATATTTTTAAAAATCCAATTGAAAATGGACCTGAAAAACTATCTTTGAAAATAAATGCTGAAAAATTAGTAAAAGAAAGAGCTGTAACTATATTTTTCTTTATTAAATTATATGGATTTATTGAAAATATATCAAATAATGAAGAAAAGGAAATAATATTAATATATTTAGATTCAAATCCTCAATTATATTTAGCATATGAAACAAAATGGGAATCATTATATTTTAAATATGATGGAAGAATAATATATAATTATACTAATTTTAAAAATAAATTTGGTCTTTGGATTCCAATATCAATAGCTGCTTTTAGAGAATATGATAGAACTTTTACATTAAATATGGTAACAGCTTCAATTTTATATTCTAATTTAGGTTATAATATGGGAGGAGGAAGAAGAGAAAATAGTCCAAGTAGAATAACAGAATTTCCAAAAATGCAATTTACAGAATTTTCAATAACCAATAAATGGATTGGTTTAATTTCCGATTTAAAAATATATAATACCTTCATATTAAATGCTTGGGGTGTGATAAGATATAAAAATAATGATGAAGTATCTAAAATACCATACGTTCAAATAGATTTAAAATCAAAAGATAATGAAATAAATTGTGTTATTTCTTCAGATTTAATTTTAGATATCAATCATAATATAAAAATTAAATGTATACCAGATTTTAATCCTCATTGGTATAATGTTGATTCACAAGGAAGTTGTGTTAATTCCGATCAAGGAGAAATTTATGGTTTTCAAAAAGCATATTGTGGTTCTGGATTGTTACCTCGTAAATGTTTAGGAAATATTTGCTCTAGTGGTTGTGCAGCATATTATGTAAATCAAGCAGCATATTATGTAAATCAAGCATTAGAATACAAAACTGATTTATTTAAAAATTATTATTATATCATAAATAGTGAATCTGATGATAATGTATATTATTATCTTGTGCCAAAACCTTTAGTTTATTCTGATTGGAATAGATTTAGTCATGCTGAAGCTAGTAATATAATGAGCCCAATTGATATTTATTCTTTGGATTTTTGGTTTTATACTCAAAATTTTAGAAATGTAAAAAATCCAAAAGAACAATGCTGTGGAAATGGTTATACAATTAATTTTGATAATTTTGTTATTATTTGGAATTATCATACTTATATTAAAGTATATTATAATAAATCAACAGAATATTATAATGCTCAATGTATTCCATTATATGTAATAAATTATCCTGAATATACTTCAAATTTTAAAAATGAAATTCAATTGACTAAAAATCATAAACAATGGATTCATATAACATGTGGTGTTCACTTATCAGAAAATTCAACATTTATAACAAAAAGTGTAGATGTTAATACAAAATTATTTAATGTTCCAACAACCATTCCAAAAAATAAAAATGTTACATTAATAATAAATGAAAATAGTCCTAGAGGTTATGGAGTTACGTTAATATCAGATATTAGATTATGGAAATGTTATTCATGTGGTATAAATTTGAAATATTTTGATTATGTAAAAGGAGATATAATGTTTTATGAGCTTTTACATAGTTTTGAAAATCAAAGAGCTTCTTCAAAGACTTATGAAAGATATGATTATTTTTGGGATGGAGTAGAAGAAGGTAAATCCTATAGAAAAATACAAGAAACTGATTATCCAGGATATAATGTATTATCTCCTGTTGGAGGATATCCAGAATGTAATGAAGTTTATTACACTTATTTATATGATGATTCTTGTCATACTCTATATAATCTTGGGAGAATGTCAGATTTCAATGTAAGTGTCCAATCTAGTAAAACAGGAAGATATTCAATGGCGTTTTGGACTTTCATTGAGATTGCTTCTGAATTATCTATTGGATTAAATGTTATTTGGCAAAATCATTTAAGTATAACTATGATTAAAGATAAAAATAATCATAATTTAATTACTGCACTTTGCTTCCCCCAAGCTTATTTAGATAATGTAATTGATTTATCAGGAAACGAAATATATATCCTATATGAAAAGGCAAATAATAAAGAAAGATATGTATATCCTGATTCAAGTGGTAAATGGATTTATGTTAGATGTTCTGTTGATCATACTAGATATATTTATAATATGAATGATAATACCAATTTAAAATTACTTGGAGATATTTTATATGGAGATACTCATAATCATAGACCTTTCAGATTTTTTGGTTGGAAGACTGATCAACAATTAATTATTCAAAATGGAAGAAAAAATACTTTAACCAGAATTTTTTTAAGAAAATTAAGGCTTTTTAGAGAATTTATAGACAGTAGGTTAGATGGAATGAAATATTTAACTTTAGATTCTATGATACATCCATTAGTTTTTGAATTGGATTTCTTAAAGACAAATGTTTCTGATGAATTAGAATTATATTACAGAGGAAACAGAGAAATTACTTCAAATTATGATTTTAAAACTTATGGTGGTTACTTATCATCAACAATCTTTAATCAACCCTATCCAAATTATTCAACATATCCAACTACTTTATATATTCAAAAATTTTGCCCAGATGGAAAAAAAACAAATGGTAAATCAGAATGTAGAGGAACTCAAGAAACTTATGGATTACCTGATGGAGGTTATTATTATCCAAATAATGGTTATTATTTAAAATTAGATACATTAACAATGACACAAGACTGTGTTAATTCATGTAGAAATGGAGATTCATTATATGATGAAGCTTATTGTTTATTCACTCCTAATGATGAAAATCATGTTGAAAGTTGTGGAACAAATCTCGATGAAGCTGGTTCTTATAGTATATATAGAAACAATTTTAAATGTACTGAAGGGTACACTAAAATTTTTTATGAATGTATTCCAAATTATTTAGTGAAAAATAGTGCTATGTATATTTCTGGTTTTTATACTTTTCCTCAATTATATTATGAAACTAATGACCCTGCTATAAATGATACTGATCCTTATTATGTAGAATGGAATGAAACAAAAATAAGAAGTTATTATATTGAATTTTTTTTTAAACCTGATGCTATAAATTTAAGAGAATCTGATGAAAATAATTATACTTATTTCTTTGCTTATCCTCATCAAATTTATAAAAATATTTCAGACCAAATTTTTTTATATAATTATTATATTGGTTCCAGTATAGTTTATCCTGAAAATAATCAATTATTTTCAATATCTAATTACGAATGGAATAAAATAGTAATAGAAAATTTATATGATAAAAAGAAAAAAACCTTTTCAATAGCAATTTATGTAAATTATAATAAAGAGCCAGATTTTTTATTAAAAAATTTAAATGAAAAAAATTTTCTACATTTCAGAGGAGTAATATTTTGTGATAAAAATTTTGATTCAAGTTGTGTGATAAAAGGAAGAAGTTTTTCAATTAATTGGGGAATGGCTTGGTATAAAAATATAAAAGTTTATAAAGGAAATGATGTTAATATAAATTTAGTGGATTTTTTATCAGATAATAAAATAACTTTAGATGTTCATTCATTAATTATTCATTGGCCATTTACAGTAGATTATATTAATTATAATTATGTTAATCAGAGATTACATCCAACTAACAATAGAATGGTTATTTATAACTGGGATAATTTTAATAATTATGATGATGAAACAAGAGAAAATTATTCAGTTGATAATTTTGATTATTCTTTATCTTATCCTGGAACTTTTATAAATGGATTAACTAAAGATGAATCAAATTATATTTTGGGTGAATGCTATTTTACTTGTAAAAGATGTTATTCTTCAAAAAGTAATGATTGTTATGAATGCAAAGAAGGATATTTTTTATATAGAAAAAGTTGTGAAAAACAAACAGGAAGTTTCTTTTCTACTCCTTTAAAAGATAAAAGTATTGAAACTGTAACTTTTAAAAATAAAATTCAAAATCTTGAATATAATTTTGATTTAATTAATACAAATCCTATTACTTTTACTATTTGGATTAAATTTTTAGGAATTGAAGCTGATGTTTTAAATGAAAGAGAAGAAAAAGAACAAAAATTAATTGATAAATTTTTAGAATCATATACAGGAAATAAAGATGAAGAAGAATTAGATGTAATTATAGACAATTTTAGAGATTATAATTGGCCTATTTTATATTTATATAATAAAGAAACTTACCTTAGATTTAATATCAAAACAAAAACTTTAGATTTTATTATAAATATACAACAAGTTCCAAAAATTGCATATTCAGTTAATATTCAAGAATATATTGGAAGTTGGGTTCATTTAGGTATATCTAAACACACAAGCCCATCTGATAAAATAGGAATATTTCCACATATGTTTAATTTAATGTTTGATAAAAAAATAATTTCACCATTCCCAATATTTAATCCTTCTAAAATTCCTGTTTATTTTAATAATATTATTTTTGATACAAGACCTTTTGTTGAATATGCTTATTTAAGATTTTATAATAATTTCTGGTTTGGAAATTATGGTAAAGTAACCGCAACAAAACAAAATATTCAAATTCAATTAATATATGCTCAAAGTTTATTTTTAGATTCTAATTCTTGTATTAAAAATGATATTTTAGATGTTGAAATCCCAGATATTCAAAATAAAATTAATTGCATTGGAGATTATTTACCTTATGAATTAAATTGTGGAAATGATAATTTATATTTTGATTTAAATTTAGTTGATGATAACTACTGTGATGTATGTAATGAAATTTGTAAATTAAATTGTTTTGGGAATGATAAAGATAAATGTACTTGTGATATTTTATCCGGTAAGTATTGGGTTGGAGCTAATGAAGATTATACAAAATATAAGTGTCAAAAAGTTCAAAATATTAATTTTGCTTTTTATGGTGAATTTAAAGTAAATGAATTAAGCATTAGTAATAATAAAGAAAAAGCTATTTATTTTTGGGTAATTATATTTGAATATGTAAAAGGAAATTTTAATTCATTATATATTATTTGGGATAAACATTTTAAAATAATTGTTGAAAAAAACAATGATGTATTACAATTAAAATGTTATCATGATATAGATATAAATGATAATTCAATTACTTCTAATTATATAATAACTGAAATTTCTTTTGGCAAATGGAATTATATAAGATGTCAAGCTGATGGTAATAATAAAGTTTTTCAATTAAATAATGATAAAAAAGATTATACTCCAGTAAAATATAGTTACTATTATGATTCTTCATTAATAATAAAAGATACTTCAAATGTAAATTATGGCTTTTCTTTCATAAGAGAATTAAAATTATATTCATCTTTTAATTTCGATTTTTGGGATGATAGTAGAACAATATTTCAAAATAATTCTTTGCCAGATCTTCTTCATTATTTTAGATTTATAAGATCTACAGAAGATTTATCATTAGAACAAGCAACAGATATAATAAAAGATATGAGTTACAACATTCAAAATTTAAAGGATGGAAGAATAGGATATAACTATGTTATAAATTATGATGAATTAATACTATGTAATTTAGGTTATTGTTATAATGAAGAAAAGAATGAATGTGAATTTTGTGTTACTCCAAATTGTGAAATACCAAAAAACAAAGAAAATAAATGTTTAAAATGCCCAGGTTTTAAGAAATATTTACATGATGATGACACTTGTACAGATGAATGTGAATCAAGATATGCTTCAGTAGATTATTTATTACAATGTAGAAAATGTGATATAACATGTGAAACTTGTTTAAATGAAGAACCTTCAAAATGCACTTCATGTCATACAATATATAATTTAGTTCCTGATTTATATTTATGTGTTACTGATTGTGAACAATATTCACTTACTAAATTAATTGATATTCCTAATATGTGTGGTCCTTTTAATTGTCATGGAAATATCAAATATCCAATAAATCTAAGTGATACATTTGATTATAATGAAAATAAAATCGAATATAAAACAATAATTATTGATAGAGATAATTTCCATCAAATCAAAGCAGAAATTATTAATAATACTGCAGAAGGTTTTGTTCAACAATGGATTTTTGACAGAGATGAAACAATTCAATTAAATAAAGATACTAATCGAAATTATAAAAATGAAAATGATATTCCTAATGAATCACCTTTTGAAAATGGGGCTGATTTAAGTAAATTAGAAGTTAATGTTAATAATTCTTTCTTTAAATATGGTTTTAAATATGTTTTTTATTTATCTGTTAAGAAATATAGTGATACTGAATTATATTACACAGAAGTTTTACTTAAATTTATTTTAATTATGTGTGATTATCCATTACTAGATAAAATGCATTCATTACCTTCATCTGGTTTTATTGGTACTGCTTTTCTTCTTTCTTGTAGACAATGTTCTGATATTAAAACTGATTACGATAATTTAGAATATAAATTTACTCATATTGAAAATAGTGATTATTTAAATAATGATAATAATAATAATGTAAATGAAGTTATTATTCAAGATTGGATTAAAAAAAATGAATTAATTTATAAATTTAATCAACTCAATCCATTTGAAAAAGAAAAATACAAGCATTATATTAAATGTTATTGTAGAAATGAATATCAATTAATTAATTCTACATATATTCCTATTTTAATTCTTGAAAAAAATTATACTAATAATCAATATGATTTAAATGAAATTGATGAAATTTTTAATTTTGATGATGAACTAACTTCAGAGCAATTATCTGATAGAGTCGAGTTATTAACTTCTTTATATGAAAATAATAATATTTTTTTAAACAGAACTGAAGTTAAAAATTATGATTTAAATGGAATTAAGGGGAAAGACCTTTATTTATATGATCCTATATCAAAACAAAATGATTTTAATTGTAATATAGAAGGAAATAGTTATTTATTATATAAATTTTTGTATTGTGATTGTAAAGAAAATTATTTCGGAAATTTATGTCAAATTTCTAAGGAAGCTTATCTTAAAATACTTCCAGTTTATAAGAATATATATACTAAAATTTTAACAACACAAAATGATACTTATAATGACTTTATTATTCATTCAGTTCATGATTTAATGAAAGCATCTTCTGAACTTCTTTCTTTTACTGAAAGAAATTATTTCACTCAAGTTATTATTTATATTAATAATTTAATTTTAAAATTTCCTGAAGAAATGTTAAAAGATAATAGATATGAAATTTTTTTTGAAATCTATTATTATCTTTTTGAATTTGGAATTAGAGGTGTTAATAAATATACTCTTGAACATTATGAAGGAGCAGAAGAATATTTTGATGAAAATAAATTAAGAAATTCTTCAATGAATTCAATGCATCAATTAACTATAAAAAGCTATTTTAATTATTTAAAAGAAGGATTAAATAATTTAGTTCATTTTTATGCAATTAATCAAAAAGAATTAAAATATACTAATAGAGATTTTAATATATATATTGCAATTGTAATTAATAATTTTGATTTTGAAGGTTATTTCAAAGAAGAAAAATCAAAATATGAACCTTATATAAGCGCATCATTATGCTTAAATCAAATATTAAATGGAGAGAGTTTAACAATAATGATAGGAATAAATTATAAAATTTCTCCATATTTATCAAATTATTATCTATTTTGGGACAATTCTTCTCCAATAATAACAATTAAATTTTTAGATATTAATACTAAAAAGAAAATATATTTGCAAAATTGTAATTCATATTTACAATTTTATTTCCCTGTATCTCAATATCAAATTGTAAATAGATTAAATGAAAAAAAACATTTAATTTCTCCAGAAAATCAAAATTCAGATACTTCTTCAATATTAGTTGATCCAGTATATATTGATAAAAAAGGAAAAGTTTATAATAGTTCATTAGAAGAAAGAAGAAATAAGAATTATTTACCATTTAATTTTTCATGTAATGAAATATTTGAAAATACAAATGATAATACAAAAAATATTACTCAATTTCCTTCTTTAGATTATATTAAATATACAGATGATAATTATATTATTTGTGCATCTTCAAATTTATTATCTGAAGATTATAATGAATTTGTTGTTCAATATTTTGATCTTTCTTCTATACTACATACTAGTTCAAGATTTTTTTATTTGAAAAGATATGAATTATATTTTAATAAAGATAATTATTTTAAAAATCCAATATTCTTTTATTATATTTCATTATTTATTTTTGCTGCAATTCTACTTATTATCTTTAAAATTTTATTTAAAGTATTCCCAGCAAATTATGCAGTAGAAAATTATATTAAAAGAATAATTGTCAAACAAAATATTCCATATACAAACATAGAACAATATGATTTACATGATGATATTAGATTATCACCAGAAGATAAAAATAAAATAAAAAAAGAAAAGAAATTACCTAAATCAATAAACACAATAAAAGAAAAAAATGAAACATTAAATATAAATGATGAAAAAACAAAAAAAATCAACAGTAAATTTTTTCAACATGAATTAAATAGTGAAGTTCCAATTAGTGCAAGACCATTAAAAGAGAGTTCATTTGATATTAATACACAAAGAGAAAATTATGATTTTTTCAAAGAATATCCAAATAAAAAAAATGTAGATGATAAAGTATCTAAATTTTTTCAAGGTAATCCTCCTATAAAAAACAAACTGGAAATTAAATCAAATAATGCTTTAATGGTTAAATCTAATCCAATTGTTAGTTCAAATGATAAAATTCAAAGTATTCAAAGTACTGAAAATAAAGAAATTATTAAATCCAAAAAACCAAAATTACATTTTTATAATGATGATTATAAAGAAAGTTTAAAAATTTATGGTTACAACAAAGAAGAAAAAAATATTAATTTAAAATTTAAAATTAACGTTAAAAACAAATTTGATGATAATATTAATGTTATGAAAAAACCTTTACCAGATTTAGATTCTGAAATAACAAAAACAAAATTATTAATTGAATTTTATAATTTAGAAATAACATCTTTTTCTTTTTTTAAATATAATTTTGTAAGAAGATATATTTTATTTAATTTGTTTGGTAATTTTTCATTATTGTATCACAGATATCAAAGAGTATTAAATTGTATTGCTCAATTTTCTTTATATACTTTATTTTTATCAATTTTATTTACTTTAGATGAAAATATGATAATTTTTCCAAAAGCAAAAAATAATAATGTGATAATAACTTTTTTAATTTATTGCTTTGTTTCAAATTTTTTCTCTTGTATTCTCATATATTTTCCTTCTTTATTATTCCATATTAACATTCAAAAAACTAGAAAATTATATTGTTTATTAAAAGAAGGCAATTATATAGAAGGTTTAAAATTTTTTGAGACTATTATGAATAGAAAATATTATAATTTAGGAGGAATATTAATAGATATATTGTTTATTTTATTAAGTTTTTATTTTTCTTTCGGTTTTTGTGCAACATATTTATATCAAAAAGTTACTTTTATAATTGGAGTAGCTATATGTATCATTAGTGATTTACTTATTTGGGAATTAATATATGAATTTATATTATCTATATTCTATATGCAAAGAAAATGTGGAAAAATATGTATAACAATAATAGAATTTCTTAATAGAATGAGGACAGTTAAATCATTAAATTAATAAAATTCAAAAAATAAATAATATATATAAAGTATTAAA
>JAEEGK010014124.1_pt1 | contig 17883 bp, 19 predicted proteins | sample 8958771 | NCBI WGS metagenome assembly JAEEGK01 (sample SAMN16246547, study PRJNA631951) | gut metagenome | biome: gut microbiome; feature: rumen; material: SC-attached | host: Bos | place: Iran: Karaj | collected 2018-10
CGCTACTATCAGGTGGCCAGGTGCTTCCGCGACGAGGACTCCAGGAAGGACAGGCAGCCCGAGTTCACCCAGCTGGACCTGGAGATGTCGTTCGTGGACATGAAGGACATCCAGGACATGATGGAGGGGCTGGTCGGATCCGTATGGAAAGGGCTGTACGGGGAGGACCTCGTTACGCCTTTCCCGCACATAGGGTACCGCGACGCCATGGAGAGGTTCGGCTCGGACAAGCCCGACATGAGATACGGGCTGGAGTTCGTCAAGCTCACCGAAGTGGTCAAGGACGCCCCGTACAAGATCTTCCAGAACATCCTGGCCGAGGGCGGGATCGTCGCAGGGATGAACCTCAAGGCCGACATCGCCGGCGAGAAGGTCGGAAGGAACGACGTCGACCGCTACATCAAGTACGCCAAGAAGGTCGGGCTCGGAGGGCTCACCTGGATGAGGTGCGTGGACGGAAAGCTGGAGAGCAACATCGTGAAGTACTTCACCCCAGAGATCCTCGAGAACATCAAGAAGACCATGGGGGCCGAGGAGGGCGACCTGCTGTTCATCATCGCAGGGCCCTGGAAGGCCACCTACGAGGGCGGAGGATTCCTCAGGAAGAAGGTCGCGGAGGACCTCGGACTCGTGCCCGAGGACGTCTTCCAGTTCTTCTGGATGGACCAGTGCCCCATGTACGAGGTCGACCCTGTCTCCGGCAAGTGCGACGCGTTCCACCACCCGTTCGTCCTCCCCGAGGGAGACCCCATGGACGAGAACGTCGGCGGAGCCTGCTTCGACCTGTGCCTGAACGGTAACGAGCTCGGATCCGGTTCCTTGCGTATCCACAACGTCGAGATGCAGAGGCAGGTGTTCCACAAGCTCGGGCTCGACGACGAGAGGATCGAGAGGAACTTCGGCTACTTCGTGGAGATGCTCAGCTACGGAGCGCCTCCCCACGGCGGAATCGCCATCGGAGTGGACAGGCTGTGCGCCATCCTCCTGAACAAGGAGTCCATCAGGGACGTCATCGCGTTCCCCAAGAACAAGAGGGCGGTTTCCCTACTGGACGGCTCGCCCTCCAAGGTCGACGACGACAAGCTCGAGGAGCTCCAGATCATCTCCCTCGCAGGAGACCTGGACATCGGCGACATCGACGAGACCGAGATCGAATGATCAATCAGGGGCTCCGGCCCCTCAAACCCTCCTTACTGCTTTTTATCGCCCTACATCATCGCCCCGGCCATGGAGCTCCATCCGTCCATCGTGCCTGAGAGCCTGAGGGCATTCTTCGATGAGAATCCCAGGGTGCTGCTGGCGTTCTCCGGAGGCACGGACTCGTCCTATCTGCTGTTCGCGGCTGTGGCGAGCGGAGCGGACGTCGTGGCGTGCACAGCCAAAGGCCCTTTCCAGCCCGATTTCGAGACCGAGGACGCTCTCTCGTTTGCCGAGGCGCTGGGGGTGAGGCATTCGATAGTCCGCGTGGATCCTCTTTCCCATCCAGGGATATCGTCCAACGGACCGGACAGATGCTACCTGTGCAAGAGGATGCTGTTCGGGAAGCTCCGCGAGATCGCAGACATCGAGGAGAGATGCCTCATAGACGCCACCAATGCATCCGACGATCCTTCCTCTAGACCCGGTATGAGGGCGTTGGATGAGCTGGGCGTGGTGTCTCCGCTGAGGATATGCGGGATCGCCAAAGCGGATGTCAGGAGGCTATCCAGAGAATCGGACCTGCCGTTCGCCGACATGCCGTCCAACTCCTGTCTGGCCACGAGGATTTCCACCGGGACGGCGATCACGGCAGAGGCGCTGGAGAGAGTGGAGAGATCCGAGGACGAGATTCGCGGATTGGGATTCTCGGGATTCCGCGTCAGGGACAGAGGCGACCGGTGCATCCTCGAGATACAGGACCATGACAAAGTGGCCCTTGACAACAATATCGTGGAAGTCGAATCCGTTCTCAATAAGTACTATTCGGGGATATCATACGGTCGGAGGCCATCGGAATGAACACGCTGCAGATCCTACAGGACGTCAGAGATGGAAAGCTGTCCCCGGAGGATGCAGAGGTCATGCTGAAGGCCGAGCCGTTCGTGGAGCTGGGCTATGCCAAGCCCGACACCCACCGTCGCATCAGGCAGGGAGCCACCGAAGTCATATACGGAGCGGGGAAGACGCCCGAGCAGACTGCAGGAATCGTGAAAGCGCTCATGGAAGGTGGCGCAGGATGCGTTCTCGTCACCCGCACCCCCGGTGAAACAGCCAGTCTGATCAAGGAACGCTATAGCGATACCGAACATCATCCGGACTGCGGGATAGTCATCGTCGGCAAGAAGCCCGAGCCGTCGAAGAACAGCCTGGTCTGCGTCGTATCCGCAGGCACCAGCGACATGAAGGTAGCCGAAGAAGCCGCGTTCACAGCCGAGGCCGAAGGCAGCAGGGTCGTGAGGATATACGACGCCGGGGTGTCGGGGATACACAGGCTGCTGTACAAGACCGACGACCTTCTCAGAGCCAGAGCCGTGGTGGTCGTGGCAGGAATGGAAGGCGCTCTGCCGTCCGTGGTCGGAGGGCTCGTGGACGTTCCCGTTCTGGCAGTGCCGACGTCCGTGGGATACGGGGCATCGTTCGGAGGGGTCACAGCGCTGCTGTCGATGATGAACTCCTGCTCCAGCGATGTCAGCGTGGTGAACATAGACAACGGGTTCGGAGCCGGATACATAGCCAGCATGATAGACAGGAGGAGCGCGCCGTTATGAGGACGATCTATCTCGATTGCAACGCCGGTGCTTCCGGAGACATGATGCTCGGAGCCCTCTGCGGGCTTCTGGACGACCCCTGCGAGCTTGAGGACATGGTCAAGGCTGCTGGGATACCTCACGTGGAGGTTCGCGTGGAGAAGGCCGCTGTGGCGTCCGTATCGGGGAACAAGGTCCATGTCACAGTCCATGGCGAGGAGGAGCATCAGGACGATTCCCATCACCACCATCACCATCACAGCACCCAGGGGAGCATCAAGGACGTGATCTCGAGCTTGAGCGTCTCCGAGAACGTCAAGAGGCATGCCCTCGAGATATACGGCTCGATAGCTTCCGCAGAGGCCGAGGTCCATGGAAGGCCTGTGGACGAGGTCCATTTCCATGAGGTAGGGGCCCTGGACGCTGTCGCAGACGTCGTCGGAACGTGCATGCTGATGGAGAAGCTGGGTGCGGAGAGGATAGTCGCATCCCCTCTGAGGACCGGTTTCGGCCATGTCCATTGCGCCCATGGGATCCTTCCTGTTCCAGCGCCGGCCACGGCCATCCTGCTGAAGGGGATCCCGGTCTACGCAGGCGACGTCGAAGGCGAGTTCACCACCCCCACCGGCGCCGCTCTCGTCTCTCATTTCGCGCAGGAGTACGGTAGGATGCCCCTGATGTCCTACGACAAGGTCGGAACAGGCTTCGGGAGCAAGGAATCCGAAGGGATCGCCGACATGCTCCGCGCCTTCCTGGGAGAATCCGATCCCGGGATGCCGACGATGACCCAGATCGAATGCAACCTCGACGACATGACGCCCGAGGACATCGGCGAAGCCATCGCCGCCATAATGAACGAGGGGGCTCTGGATGTCGGAGTCCTGCCGATAACGATGAAGAAGGGCCGTCCTGGACATCTGATGATTGTTCTGTGCAAGGACGTCGACAGGGAGCGCATGGCGAGGTCAGTCATCCTCCACACGTCCACGATAGGCGTTCGCATGCACAGGTGCGAGAGGGTAGAGTTAACTTCCAGGTTCGAGACTGTATCGACCGTATACGGCGATGTCAGGGTCAAGATATCCGAGGGACACGGAATGTCGAAATGGAAGCCGGAGCACGACGACATCGCCAAGGCGTCGGAGCGTTCAGGGGTCTCCCAGGAGGAGGTCCGCCGCGAAGTCATCCGTTCCAAGCGGTGACCCTTCTAGTTCCTAATTGCAAAAATCCTCGATAAATCGTGGAATAATTCACAGATTGCAAAAATCCTCGATTAATAATGGATTTATACAGCAATGGGCATCATCAATCATGGAGAGGTATCTCGAAAGGAGGAGCTACATAGAGCGTATCAGCGCCGGCCGTGGAGATACGGACGTCATCAAGGTGATAACAGGGATGAGACGTTGCGGAAAATCCGTCCTCCTTCAGATGTATTCCGATGAACTGATCAAGACCGGTGTTCCGAAAGAGAACATCATCCAGGTGAATTTCGAGAATTTCGAGTATCAGGGGATAAAGGACAAGGACCTTTTGAACGAGTTCCTTTCGAAAAGAATCACGACGGACGATCCGTATTATGTCCTTCTGGACGAGATCCAGAATGTGGAGGGATGGGAGCTCACCTTGTCCGGATTGGTGTCGATGGGCAACTGCGACGTTTACATAACTGGTTCTAATTCGGATATGCTTTCATCGAAACTGGCTACCCACATCTCCGGACGCCATGTCGAGATTCGTGTATTTCCGCTGTCTCTATCCGAATTCATGAGGATGCACGAGTACTCAGATGGAGAGGCGGCGATGCGGGATTATCTCGAATACGGAGGCCTCCCCGGAATAGACCTGTCCAGAGGTTCGAGGTATGTGATGGATTATCTTGAAGGCGTCTACAGCACCATCGTGATAAAGGACGTCCTGAGACATGTGAACGTGAGGGATCCTTCGAAGGTGAGGGCGATCGCCAGGTTCCTGTTCTCCAACATAGGGAACATAACCAACAAAGCCTCCATAGCAAAGGAGACGGGTCTGTCCGAATCGACGGTAGGGATGTACCTGGATGCGATGGAGGAGGCGTTCCTGGTTCTCCAATGCAATCGGTACGACGCCGTGGGCAAAAAGCTGCTGAGAACCAATTCCAAATACTATGTCATGGACCTCGGTCTCAGAAAGGCAGCGTTGGATCTGGCTGCCGGGACCGACTTGAGCAGGCCACTCGAGAACGTAGTCTATGTCGAGCTCTTGAGAAGAGGGTACAAGGTGAGAGTGGGCAGCTACAGGAATTCAGAAGTGGATTTCATAGCATCCAGAGACGGCGAGATCGAGTACTATCAGGTATGCCAGACCCTGATGACGGACGGTACGAGGGAAAGGGAGACCAGGGCTTTGATGCGTCCTGCGGACAGCTATCCCAAGACGGTGCTGACGCTGGACCGTTTCGGACTGGGCAATGATAATGGAATCATGATCAGAAACGTTGTGGATTGGCTTCTGGAACGATCTCATGCCTCATGATGCCGAATATGCCTTCGGTGATGGCGGCATCACGGGCCGAGGCTGGTTATCGGGACGACGTATACCCCGTCCTCCCTGCGGTAGGCCAGGCTTCCAGTGCCGGTCAGGACGCACATAACCGAAGGTCCCGATCTCGGCTCCTTGCTCTCCATGGAATCCCTTATCTTCAGGAGGTTCGCGGCGGCTGTATCCGCAGAGTTCTGGCCCAGCTTTATCTCGAATGCCCCCCACCCTTTTCCTGGCATCTCCACGACGGCGTCTATCTCTTTCCCGCTGTGGTCGCGGTAATGGTGCAAGGATCCTCCCGAAGCTTGGGCGTATATCCGGAGATCCCGTTCGCAGAGCGATTCGAACAGGAGGCCCATTGTCTTGAGGTCGGTGGAGAGCTCTTTCGTACCGATCTCCAGTGCGGCGGCCGCGAGGGAAGGGTCCGCCAGATGCCGTTTCGGAGCCTTTCCGACCCTGTACGAGGACCGGCGGTGGGGATTGTACGCAGGCTGATCGTCTCTGAGATATAGCCTTTCGAAGATGTCCATGTAGTTGGACACCGTCTCGTCATCTATGCTTTCGGATTCGAACTCTTTGATGTCCGAGGCTATCCTGGATTTGGAGGCCATAGTGCTCTCGTTCCTGGCAAGGGAACGTAGCGTACGGCGAAGCCCTTCGACATTCCTTCTTTTACCGTCGATCTTCTGCGCGTCCACGCCGCAGACTCTGTGCATGTAGCTGCCCATCGCTAGTTTCACCTGATCCTCTTTCAAGGACAGATTGCCCGGCCACCCTCCCCGGACGATCAGCCACGCCAATTCTTCGAGGCTGCACGACTTCCCCTTGGACATCTCGAACGACCCGTCGAAAAGGCTCGGCAGAGATGTCGACCCGAGGGAATCCTTCGATTCGAAGAGGGACATGGGGCGCATCCTTACGCTGATGATGCGCATTGCTCCCGAATGCATGAGCGATCCCATGTCTACTGAAGACGACCCGCTCAGTATGTAGCTCCCTTTGGAACCGTCCAAGTCTACGGAGTAGCGAACCGCATCCCAAATCCTGGGTACTTCCTGCCACTCGTCTATCAGATGCGGGCGTTCTCCCTTCAATACAGCCGCAGGGTCCATGTTAGCAATTTCACGATTGATGAAATTGTCAGCAGGGTCCACCAGTGAGAACTCGCTGTTAGCGAATTTCCTGGAACACCATGTCTTTCCACATGATTTCGGGCCTTCTATGCTCACAGCTCCTGCGGCTTTCATGGCGGTGCAGACCTCTTTCTCTATGAGCCTCGGGAGATATCCGTCAGGTTCCAGGGTCATATTTGGTTATCACCAAGGGTGTATAAATCAAATACCGCAAGTTTCATCGGTTTTAGACCGCAAGTTTCAAAGGAACGTCGTGAAGTCCGAGATCTCCTTGCTCTGAAAGTGGAGCGGACCAGGCTCGCAGTCCTCCGCGGCGTATCCCACGGGAAGGATGTGCATGAGGACGAGGTCGTCCGGGATCCCGAACGCCTCGCAGATGGGTTTCGGATCGAAATATCCGACCCAGCAGGTGCCCAGGCCGAGGTCCGTGGCCTGGAGCATCATGTGGTCCGTGACTATGGACGTGTCCGTCTCCGCGATGTCCCTTCCGGTGAACCTGCTTATCCAGGACTCTCCCTTCTTGGCGAACACCAGCATCACGACGGGGGCTCCGAAGATCATCATGCACAGCTCGCTGATCTTCTTCACCGCTTCGGGGGATCTGAGGACGTAGATCCGCTGGCCCTGCTTGTTCTTCCCCGTAGGGGCGAGCCTGGCGGCCTCGAGCATCTTCTGGATCTTCCAGTCCTCGACAGGCCGGTCGCTGTACTTCCTGACGGAGTACCGCTGCCTGATCACGTCCTCGAACTCCACCCGTTCACATCCTCGACTCGATGGCCTTCCTGACGGCCTCCACGACCTCCGCGGAAGAGAACTTCCCTCCGCTCTGCTTCATGACGAAGCCGATCGCCTTGTTGGCGGCCTTCTCGTTCTTGGCGTAGTCCGCTATGATGGCGGGGTTCTGGTCCAGGAACTCGTTGACCATCTTGTCGAGGTCTCCGGAGGCCCCCTTCACGGATTCGGCCGACTCGCCGGTCATGGCGCACTTGATCTCCAGGGCGCACTCGGTGTCGGTGATCTCTCCGTTGGCGAACTTCCTGATGATGGGGATGACGTCGTCGGGGCTTCCTCCGCGGGCCTCCATGGCCTTCCATCCTGCGCTGACAGGACCGGACACCCACTTCACCGCGTTATGGACTCCCAGCTCCTTGGCGACGGTCTCGAAGGTCTCTGCGAGGCCTACGGAGGTCGTGACGAGCTGCTTGGCGGCCTTCTGGTCGATGCCGTACTCGTGGGCGAGCCTGAGGGCCATCTTCTGGGGGCTCTCCTTGATCTTGATGGCGTCGGCCATCTCCTTCAGGTGGTAGATCCCCAGGTCGGGCTCGTCGATGTATCCGTAGTCCGCCTCGAACTCCTTCTTCCTGACGGAGATGGTGACTCCGCGCTCCTCGTCGAACCTCCGGGTCTCGCGGTCGATCTTCCCGCCGGCCTTGAGGATCTTCGTCTGCCTGATCATCTCGAAGGTCAGCGCCCTTTCGACGTTCTTCAGCCCGGTGACGTTCTTGACCTCGCACCTCTCCTTCCCGACGGAGATGTTGCAGTCGCAGCGGATGCTCCTCTCGCCGTCTCCGGGGAGGTCTATGACGTGCCTGATGTCCTCTATGAGCTGTCCGAGGAACTCCCTGGCTTCGGCGGGGGTGGCTATGTCGGGCTCGGTGACTATCTCGGCCAGGGGGATCCCGGACCTGTTGTAGTCTATCAGCGACGACAGGTCTCCGACCCTCTTGGTCTTTCCAGGGTCCTCCTCCACGTGGATGCGCGTGATCCTGATGGGCTTCTTGCCGTTCAGGTAGTAGACCCCCTTCTCTCCGATGGGGTTGTCGTACTGGGTGATCTGGACGCTCTTGGACATGTCCGGGTAGAAGTAGGTCTTCCTGGAGAACCAGGTGGTGTCCGCGACCTTGCAACCGAGCATCTTCGCCAGCATGATGCCGTACTCCAGGACCTTCCTGTTGAGGACAGGCCTGGAACCAGGCATCCCGAGGCAGGTGGGGCACACGTGGGTGTTCGGCGCAGGGGCATCGGTGGTGGGACAGGAGCAGAACATCTTCGACCTGGTCGGCAGCTGGACGTGGATCTCCAATCCTATCTTCATGCGCCCACCTCCGGCCTCTTTATGTTGAATCCCTTCTCCCATCTTTCCGCGATGTCGAACAGGACCTCCTCGTTCCAGTGGTCCGCGACGAACTGCATTCCGATGGGCATCCCGTCGCCGTCGTATCCGCAGGGGACCGACATGTGGGGGGTTCCGGCGATGTTGGCGGGTATGGTCAGATAGTCCGCCTTGTAGGCGTCCAGAGCGGACATCTTGGAGATGTCGTCGAACCTGGGCGCGGTGAACGGCATGGTAGGCGCGAGAACGGCGTCGTGGTCGGCCAGGACGCGCTTGTAGTCCTTGATCACGACCTGCCTGACCTTCAGGGCCTTGGCGTAGTACCTGTCCCTGAATCCGGCCATCCTGGTGTATGTTCCGAGGAGTATCCTCCTCTTGGCCTCGTCCCCGAAGTACTCGGAGCGGAACGAGCTGAAGTAGTCGTCGAACTTGAGGGAGAGGTCCCCCTTCTGCTGCCCGTATCTCATTCCGACGTATCTGGCGAGGTTGGTGGACGCCTCGGAGGTCGCCAGGACATAGTATGCGGGCATGGCGTACTTCAGAGAGGGCATCTCCACGTGCTCGACGTCGACTCCCATGCTCTTCAGCGCCTCGACGGAGTCGTTGAACGCCTTCTCCACGTCCTTGGAGAGGCCTTCCACCCCTTCCTTGGGGATGGCGACGGACTTCAGCTTCCTGCCTTCGTCCTTGAGCTCTGGCTGGACGCAGGATGTTGGGTCCTTCTCGTCCTTCCCGGCGATGACATGTATGTATCTCCTGAGGTCCCCCGCTCTGGCGGAGATCACTCCGATCTTGTCCAGGGAGTTCCCGTAGTCGATGAGCCCGTACCTGGAGACGCGTCCGTAGGTGGGGGCGATGCCGTATACCCCGCAGAACGAGGCGGGGCAGCAGATGGACCCTCCGGTGGAGACTCCGAGCGAGACGTGGTCCTCGAACACGGCGGCAGCGCAGGCGGACCCTCCGGAGGACCCTCCGCAAGCCCTCTCGAGGTCGTAGGGGTTCCTGGGTATCTCCAATCCTGAGTTGCTGGAGAACGTTCCGAATCCGAACTCGTCCATGTTGCACTTGCCTATGAGCTTCCCGCCGGCCGCCCTCATCTTGGCTATGGAGGTCGCATCGAAGGCCGGCCTGTAGCCGATGAGGATCCTGGATCCGGAGCAGGTCTCCATGTCGCAGGAGGTGAGGTTGTCCTTGGCGGAGAACAGGAACTTCGATTCTCCCGGGTCGCTGTCCTCGGTCATGGCGTGGAACATGGAGTATCTGTCGTTGGTCGCTTTGAGCTTGGATAGGATGTCCTTCATGGTCATGACAGCCTCGGCCCCCTAACGTACCTCTCGTAGGTGTCCATGTCCTTCAGGAGAACATCGGGATCCAGTTCCATGTGGGGCTCGTCCTCCCTGAGCACGTCGGCTACCTCTATCGGGTTCACGCCGAATCCATCGCAGTCCGGAGCCTCGTCCAGGAGCTCGAAGTAAGACAGGATGTCGTTGAGGTCCTTGCTGTAGGCTTCCAGCTCGGCCTCTGTGAGCTTGATGTGGGCCGCGCGCGCGACCCTTTCCACGGTTTCTCTGTCCATTGTCAGACCTGGTCTGGTCTAACGGATACATTATTAATAAAGAATGTCGGGGCTTCGCATCATTATGAATCCGTAAAGCGTGACGACCCCGTCCTCGAACCTGAATTCCTCGCCGTTGGACGCCATGTACTCCTTGAGGTTCAGCCCCAGGACGGATATCGACGGGACCAGCATCTCCGGGTACCTGCAGGGTTCCGGGTAGGAGCAGACCCCGCAGTAGCGGCATCCTCCATCGGCGAAACCCATGCTCTTGTACCCCTCCTTCCTGAGAGCGAGCACTATGTTCCTCACGTACGTCTGGAGGTCGTCCCCGAGCTTGTCGAGGGCGGCCTTGTCCGAGAAGTCGACCTCGTACCTCTTCTTCACGACGCCCACTCTGGAATAGTCCTTCGATACCTTCTCCACGGTCAGATCGCATCCTGGCGGGCATCCCCATGAGCACCCGTAGCTGCCGCATTTGTTCTCGGCGCAAAGCGCTCTTCCTCTGGCGAAGGCCTCCGCGTCGTGCACCGGAAAGCTCCAGTCTATGATGTCGAATCCTTCTGGCAGGACCGATGCCGCAACCTCTTTCCAAGGCTTCATGCTTTAACATGGTCAGGTGCTCTTTATAAGGCTTTGTCAAAGCGTTTTTTATCCTCCCAGGAGTACGTACCGTCATGGCAGAGGCTACGCCCGAGAAGAAGATCGCCACCGCGATGAAAGCGATGGACGAGGGGGATTTCAAAAAAGCCTACACGGCTTTCAAGAAGCTGACAGCGGAGTTCCCAGACAACGCAGACGTCTGGTATTGCAAAGCCGAGAGCGGAAACTTCGCATCCGGAATGGCTGGTGCGAAGATCAGCGTCGACGAGATCATCGAGGCTTACAACAAAGCGATAGAGCTGGATCCCGAGCGCGTGGACTACTACCAGTCCTACGGGCAGTTCTGCATCTCCATCAACAAGTTCGACGAGGCGGAGAAGGCCTACTGCGAAGCAGCCGAGATCGACGAATCCATGTCGGCCAGCCTTTTCAGCGAGTTCGCTATCGAGTATTACAACACCGCCATGGCGGCCTACGGGGAGATCATGGAAGACCCCAAGGCCCGCGCCCCGTTCGGGAAGAAGGCTCTCTCCTACATGCTGAAGGCTCTCGACATGACTCCCGAAGAGGCCAAAGAGCTTCTCTGAAGAAGGATAAACATCTCATCCCTCTTCGGAGGGAACGCTTTTTATTTCCGAGATCAGGTTCGGATTGACGCTTATACCAGGGTTTGACGCTTGCATTGTTGACTGACCCGGTTTCCGCCGGGACCGGATTTCTCTGCGGGACACCGCTATGAAGCATTGCCCCAAGACAGAGCATCAGCCGCTCGTCTGCCGCAGGCTGTCCGGAGGCCGCTCAATCCCTTTATAGAACACACCACGTACGATGATCGGATAGGAAAGGAGCCCAGATACGATGGAACCCACGATGGAAGAGAAACTGAAGGCTTGCATACAGCTGTGCGAGGAAGGCGACCCGGAGATGTGCGCGTTCCTCGGGAAGGAGTTCTATTACGGCATGAACGTGCCGCAGGACCTCGGCCGTGCTTTGCGCTACCTGACGACCGCCTCGGAACACGGGGATGCCATCTCGCAGTTTACCTTGGGCTTCATGTACTGGTCGGGCAGGGGGACCGAACCGGATCTCGACGAGGCGCTCAGACTGTTTCTTCTCGCGGCGGATCAGGGCGTTCCGGAGGCGATGTACAACGTCGCGAAGATCCTGCTTGCGAAGGACTTCGAAAAGAACAGGGACGAGGCCATCAGATGGCTGAAGCGTTCCGCGAACGCCGGATACAGCACGGCCTACGACATGCTCTCCGATCTGGACGATGACGTCGCGTAAGAATTCCCCCGCCATGGGACCCCTCGCTCAACTTGAAACGAACCGCCGGATGGAAATCCATAGGGCGGTCCACGAGATAAATGATGGATAAAGGAATGGTAGCGAGGGGTCGATTTGAACGACCGGTCTCCGGGTTATGAGCCCGACGGGATATCCTGGCTACCCCACCTCGCTATAGAACACCCTAGGATGGTTTAATATATAAATTTACCCTTCCAGACGATAAATAATCCCGTTCTGAAAGGGCTTGTGGTTTCAGAAGAACTTCTTGAGGAACATGACGTCGTCAAGCTTTCCTTTGATCTTGATCTTCTTGAGGACGTAGGCCTTCATAGGCCTGAGGGTTCCGTTCATAAGGTTGCGAAGGTTCTCGGGAGTGGTGGTGACGATGATGTCAGCGTTGTCCATGAGTTCGGTCCTGAACTCCTTGACGTGAGCATCCTCGATCCTGAAGCCGTATGCCTCCTCCCCAAGATCCATGTTGATGGTCTTCTTGATGGGCATGAGTTCCTTCTTGAGCTCTGGGTCGCTCTCGACCTTCTTGTGGAATTTGTCGATAACGGCTCTGATTTCGTTTTCCATGGTCATTTGATTCACCAATCGCTGATTTTCGTGTTGGATCTTCTCGAGAGCATGACCCTGACAGGCTCCCAGGAGCAGCGCACGTCTTCGGGCGCCTTCCCGTTCTCCTTGATCCAGTTCTCGATGAACTCCATTGTGTGACGATCGCTAGGATATCCGCTTCCGACGTCCGTTCCGAACCTCTGGCGGATCTCCTCCATCATCCTGTCGCGCGTCACCTTGGCGATGATGGATGCTGCCGATACCACGGGGTATGTGTCATCCGCTTTATGCTTTGCTATAACTGTTCCATCGGTTTTGAGAGCAGCCTTGAACCTGGCGGTGAACCCTGTCTCGTTCACGTCTGGGCAGTCGGCTATCACCTCGGACGCAGGATACCTGGTAACAGCCTCGCAGAACATGTCCATCTCGATCTCGTTCAGGCTCATGGACTTCCTGAGCCTGTCTATGTCGGCAGCGGACGCTATCGACACGCTCCATCCCGGGACGGAGGACGTGAGCTGCTCGTACATGGATTCGCGCTTCTTCGGCGTCAGCTTCTTCGAATCCTTCACTCCGATGTCTAGAAGGATGTCATCTGACTCGACGAACACGGCTCCGACCACGAGAGGGCCCATCACGGACCCCCTTCCGGCCTCGTCCACTCCGCAATACATGGAACAGGCAACTTCCGACGCCGATTATATTTTTTCGCGGTCGACGGAACTTCATCTACAGTTTTTGTTGTAAGATAATGCTTAATTAGGCAATGATGGTACGTCGGGACATCATGGCATTGAAATGCGACCTTCAGTACGGCAAAGGGGAAGCCGCGTACAAGCTCACGCGCGTCGGCGTGAAAGGAGTGCGTAAACCCGTGATAGTCCACAGGGAAGGACTTGGCAAGACGCTCAACAACTCCCTCAACTGCTCCATCGACATCTTCGTCGACCTTCCTGGAAGCCAGAAGGGGTCGCACATGTCCAGGAACGTCGAGGTCCTCAACGAGGTCGTCCTCCAGAGCATGTCCGAGCCAGTCACCGGCATCGAGGACATGGCGGCCGACATGTGCAAGCGCCTTCTTGTACACCACGAGTACGCCCAGACCGCCGATGTGAAGATCGTCGCAGAGTATTTCCGCCATAACGTCACCCCTCTCGGTAAGGACACCTTCGAGACCTACAGCCTTCTCGGCGGAGCACACATCGAGCGCGACGGGGTCCTGCTCAAGAAGATCGGGGTCAAGGTCATCGGAATGACCGCCTGCCCCTGCGGACAGCAGACCGTCACCGAGATGCTGGGATACGAGGGAGATCTCCCTGTTATGACCCACAACCAGAGGAACGTCTGCAAGCTCGTCCTGGAGTGTCGCGAAGGCATAGACATCGAAGCCGACGACCTCATCGACCTCGTGGAGGATTCGTTCTCCTCGCCCACCTACGAGCTCCTGAAGAGGCCGGACGAGGGACAGGTCATCATCAATGCCCACAACAAGACCAAGTTCGTCGAGGATGTCGTCAGAGGCGTCCTCAAGCGCGTGGTGGAGAAGTACAAGGACCTCCCCGACGACGTCTACGTGGACGTCACCAGCGAGTCCGAGGAGTCCATCCACAAGCACAACGCGTTCGCCCAGAGGGAGGGAACCCTCGGGGAGCTCCGCCAGGAGAACGACTGATTCTGAAAATCGAAAAATACATTCATCCGGGAAGCCGGGCGGACGCATGAACCTCGTCCGTCCGGGGCTTCCTCGGAGATTCATTCTTCCCACTTGTCGAGCTTCACATCCATGACGGATATGTCGCTCACGTACACGCCTTCGGGGCATTCCAGGTCGTCCAGGCATCCTACCCAGTAGACCACCAGGCCTGGGCCGAAGAGCTGGGTGTAAGGTACCAGCTGCTTGCGGGAGTTGAACCTGAACTCGATGTTGTCGCCGAAGGAGGCCTTGCTCTCGACCCAGCAGATCTTATGGCCCTTGTACATGACGGGGTAGTCGAGGAGGCAGTCAGGGGTCTTGGTGGACTCCGTGCCGCGGAGGTCGTTCTCGGTGCGGTATCCGACGCCTTGGCCGTCCAGCCATTCGTGGAGGAGGTTCTCTCCCCAGATCCCGCGCTCCTTCTGGCGGTTGTTGGCCTCGGGGGAGTAGACGATGTCGTTCTTCACGGCTTCGCGGACCTCGTTGGCGGTCTCCTCGCTCTCGAGGAGGTTCGGGTCGTTGATGTAGCTCCAGAACTCCTTCTTCGACGCTCCGTCCTCCAGGAAGATGAACATCGCCACCAGGATGGGCGGGAAGCGGTATTTGTCGGCGAGGGAGACGATGGACTTCCCTTTGCTCCACTCGTTCAGCATGCGCTTCGAGTTCTGCTTCACGCGGTAGAAGTTCTTCTTGACCTCCCTGCTCGTCTTCTGCGTGAACAGGGTGTCCAGGAGCCTGTCGTCGTATTCGCCGGACAGCCTCTCGACGTCCTTGGCGGTCTTGAGGCTGCTGTAGAGCTCCCTGTACTCGTCGTAGTCCATCTTCTATCACTGGCCTAGCTTCCTGCAGACCTCTTCCACGGCCCCGAACACCGGGTCCCTGACCATGGAGGTCGGCGGGCAATACGCGTTCTCGGCACGGACCAGGAACTCCTCTGCAGTCATGCCGGAAACGATGGCGGAGGTCATCCAGTCGATGCGACCTGTGGCTTCCTCTCCGGCTATGATCTGCGCTCCGATGATTCTGTGCGTCGCTCTGTCGGCGAGGACCTTGACGATGAGCTCCTTTCCGCCGGGGTAGTACCTGGCACGGGTGAGCCCTTCCGCCTTCCCTTCCACGACGTTCACGCCGTACCAGACGGCGAGCCCGGTGGAGAGCCCGGTCCCGGCGATCTGCTTGTCGCCGATGACGCTGACCCAGGGGCTGGCAACGGGTCCGAACAGGGCCTTGGGGCATCCTGCGGCGTTCTGTCCTGCCACGCGCCCCTGCTTCACCGCGGTGGAGCCGAGCTGGCTCATTGTGGCTCCGGGCATGATGGCGGACTCGCACTGTACGAGGTCTCCCGCGACGTAGATGTCGGGTACCAGGCGCCCTCTCCTGTAAGGCTGGAGGGTGGGCGACACGACTAGCGCTCCGAGTTGTCCGATGTCCAGGCCGATGGCCTTGGGTATGTCCAGGTTGGCGCGGATGCCGGTGGCGAAGATCATGACATCGCAGGGGTACTCCGCTCCTGCGGCGGTGACCCCGGAGACCTTTCCGTTCCCGTTGACCGACTGTATGGGCGCTTTCATGACGAATTTGATGCCTTTCTCCTCGAGGTGCTTCTGGATGATGTCGGCCATGTCCTTGTCCGCTATGCGCGGGATGACCTGGTCCATCATCTCGATGACGGTGACGTCCTTGCCCATCTCCTTCATCGACACGGCGAGCTCGAGCCCTATGACTCCAGCTCCTCCGATGACGACCTTGGAGGCGTCCTTGAGGGCTTCCTGTATGCATTTTCCGTCTTTGACCGTCCTCACGATGAAGACGTTCTTCAGGTCTGTTCCGGGTATGGGAGGGACGAACACCCTTCCGCCCGTGGCTATGACGAGGGAGTCGTACTGGTACGTGCTCCCTCCGGCAGTGACAGTTTTCGCGGCGTCGTCGACGGAATCGACCTTCGTCCTGGTGTACACCTTTATCCCGCGCTCCTTCTCGTAGTAGCTGGGCGTGTGCATGACGATGTCGTCCCATCCGGTCCTCCCTTCGATTCCCCAGGGGATGGCGCAGGGCGAGTATGCGATGTCCTCGTCCTCGGTGAATATCGTTACTTCGGCTGACGGGTTCCTTGCTTTTGCGGTGGAAGCCGCTGTCATTCCAGCCGCGCCCGAGCCGATCACTATGATTTTTCTGGCCATTTGGCTTACCGTTATGGTCATCGAATCCATCCTTATAACTATCTTACGAGTAACAAGGCGTTCTTTAACGCGTGTGTTTTCCCGACAAAACGTTATATCCGCTTGGATGGATGACGAGGATGGTGTTTCGTCAGATGAAAGATAAGAGATCCCCGTCGGAGCTGGAAGCGCTCTGGAAGGAGGACGACATGGCGGGCGGAGAGAAGGTCCGCGCCATGGTCGTGATCATGCGCACCAACGGGTGCTGCTGGGTCAAGCATGGCGGATGCACCATGTGCGGATACAGGGAGGCTTCGCTGCATGACGTATCCGAGGAGGACCTCCTCAAGCAGCTGGATCAGGCCCTGTCCAGATACAAGGGGGAGCCGTTCGTGAAGATATACACGTCCGGAAGCTTCCTCGACGACAACGAGGTCCCGCCGTCGGTGAGGGAGAAGTTCTACGAGGCCTTCTCCGGATGCTCCCGTCTCCTGTTCGAGAGCCGTCCGGAGTTCATAACCCCTGATGTGGTCGGCAGCCTGCCGAAGAACGCGACGGTCGCACTGGGGCTCGAGAGCTCGAACCCGGAGGTGCTGAGGACGTCCGTCCACAAGGGATTCACCCCGGAGGACATAAGGAGGGCAGGGGAGCTGCTCAAGGACAACGGCCTCGGGGTCAGGACATACCTGCTCCTCAAGCCGCCCTTCATGACGGAGGAGATGGCGATAAAGGATGCCGTCCAGTCGGCCAGGTTCGCGGATCCGTTCTCGGACGAGATCTCGGTCAACCCGCTGAACGTCCAGAGGGGCACCTACGTGGAGCGCCTGTGGAAGAGGGGCGAGTTCAGGTCCCCGTGGATCTGGTCGCTGATAGAGGTGTTCAGACAGCTGTCCGGTACCGTGAACGCGCGCCTCATGTCATCCCCCTCGGGAGGAGGGGCCATGAGGGGCGTCCACAACTGCGGTCAGTGCGACCAGGCGGCCTTGGAGGCCATAGAGAGATTCAGTTACTCGCAGGACGTCAAGGACCTTGACATAACCTGCGGATGCAGGACCAAATGGGAGGCCTACCTGCGTTCCGAGGCGATCCTCGGTTCGCCCGCGGACCTCGACAGGGACTTCGAAAACGAGTTAGCGCTAAGGATGTGAGAGGGATGGATTACGACATAAAGAAAGGATGGTTCAAGAACATCGAAGGAGACCTGCTGGCACAGTTGATGGGAGAGGTCTTCGGGAACGTCAAGAGGGAGGGCGACAAATGCATCTCCTCGTACGGTGTCCTCGACGTCATCGAGGTCACGGTTCTGAGCAAGGACAAGCTCGACATCACCACCAAGAACAGGGAAGGGCCCATGACCGACGAGCAGATCCTCGACAGCAAGAGGAAGCTCAACATCTTCGCCGAGAAGGCCACGGGCTTCGACGCAAAGGCCCGCATGAAGAGGGCGCAGAAGAAGGCCAAGGAAGGCACTCTCTGAGAAACACACGCCCTCGCTTCCTATATTATTAGTACGCGAGGGCATTCTTTAAA
>JAEEGK010014125.1_pt1 | contig 17882 bp, 10 predicted proteins | sample 8958771 | NCBI WGS metagenome assembly JAEEGK01 (sample SAMN16246547, study PRJNA631951) | gut metagenome | biome: gut microbiome; feature: rumen; material: SC-attached | host: Bos | place: Iran: Karaj | collected 2018-10
ATTATTAAAAATTATGTAGTTTTAAAAGAATTTATAAATCTCTTAATAGTTCTCCTTTTTCATTTCCTAAATCTCCACTGTCAAAATATTCAGTATATTCATTAGAAATAGAAATTTTATCAATAGTATCAAACAATGAATCTTCATTATATTTAACAGGAAAAATTTTTAATAAATCAATTATTTCTTCAGATTTTTTTAATTGTAATATTTCTTCTTCTAATATTTTTAAAATAGCCAAAGAAACTTCAAAAACAAAAATTTCTCCTTTTAAAAAAAAATTATCCCATATTCTAAGTACAATATCATATTGAAAAGTTTTAACAAATAAATTTTCAATCCATTTATGAAAAATATAATCAATATTAACACCAATTTCTTTAAAATAATTATTTAAATCAGGTAAATTTTTTTTTAAAATTTGATGAAAAAAATCACTAAAATTATGAATATAAATTTCATCCTTAATAATAAATTTAAATAAATAAGAAGGAATAACAACATTACAAAAAGAATAAAAAGCATTATAAGTATTTTGAGAATTTAAATAAAAAATAGTGGCAATGTATGCAATTTGATGACAATAGATTATATCAGGTCTATGTAAACAAAAACAACGAATTAAAGTAAATATATCTTTTTTAAATTTATCTTCATCATGAATTAAATTTGAATATTTCTTAATTAATTTATCTATATGTTTAATTATATCATTTTGAGTTACTTTTGTATTATAACTATATATACTTGATATACTTTTTCTTTGAGTAAAAGTTATACTATGAAAATTTTGAAAATTTGATTCATATTCTCCTTCCATTCGTTTTAAATAATTATTATATAAATTTTCACATATTTCACATTTATCTTGTATTATTGTTTTCCACATTGCTTTTCTTAACCAATTTGGTAAACCTAATTTCCAAAGAGATATTATTTGTTCTTTATTTGTTTGAATTGATTTACTTAATAAATCTAAATTATCTTTATTTATTATCTCTCTAGTTTCTTTTATTAATATAAATTCTCTAAATTCTGACCAATTATTTAATATTTTTTCATTCCATATTCGAGATATTAAGTCTTTATTATTATTTTCTACCTTTAAATGGGGATAATTTTGTTTTTTATTTTTATTATTTTTGGGAGATGTCATTTTTTTTATTCTTTAATTTTGTTTAATTTTTTTATTATTTCTAATTTTGTAACATTAATTACTCATTGGGATGGAATTGAACAACCTGATTCTATTAATCTTGTTCAAAAAGATCCTGTTTATAAAATAATTATTGAGGAAATTAAAAAAAATTCAAAAGAAAGAGAAGTTAATTGGTATTATTTAATAAATAGTAAATTAATATTAACTTTACCTAAAGATAATAATAAAGTAAATTGGAATATTACCAGAAATAATATTGAAAAATTTATTGATGAAAAAGTATTAGTTTTAAAGAAAAAAGACATTTTCCAAACAATTGAAGTTATCGAAAAGAGAAAAAAATATGAAGAAGAATATATTAAAACTGAAAGAAAATTGCAAGATTTAATTAATTCTACTGATTCTTTAAAACAAACTAAAGAACAATGTGAAAAGCCAAAAAATAAATTAGTTGAATTGAATAAATCTTTTGTTGAATATCAAAATTCTTCTGGGGAAAAGAAAAGAGAATTGGAAAAAAAATAAATGAATTACAAAAAGAATTAAATATGACAAAAATATTTAAAAAAACTATATATTATAATGAATTAATAGGTTATTCTTGGAAAAAATTTCCTTCACTTATATGCAATAAATATAAAATAAATTGTCATGAATATTGCAATTGTTTTGGTTGTGTTTTTATTGGAAGATGGGGATGTGGAAGAATAAAAGATGATTATTGTACATATTGTGATTGTCATTATGCTCATCATAGCAGAGGTGATTATCATTATGTTGAAAGAAGTAACAATTCTAATGAAAAAATCAGTAAATCAAAAGAGATTGGTCAAAATGAGGAAAAATTAAATCAACTTAAAAAAGATACGGATACAAAATTGAAAATTATGAATGATGAAATTGAAAAAACAAAAAATGAATTGAAATTGTGTGAAAATAAAATAAATAATTTAGAAAAAGAAATTAAAGAGAAGAAAAATGATGTAATTTTTAGTTTATGTATAATGAAAATATGTGTAAATAAAATTATGAAAATTGCTTTGAACACTGAATATATTAAATCTTTGGAAATATTTATTCAAGGAATTAAAGATAAATTTAAATTTGATGGTCAAAAGAAAATTATTGTTGAATTAAAACAAGAAATTGAAAGTCTTTCTGATGAAGATATATATTTAAAATATAAAAGATAAAATTGATAATTTTTTATTTAAGTAAGATATCTTTCATCTAAATATAAAATAAATTAAATCAAATTTTTATTGAAAAAATATTTTATTTTTAAATATACTTAATTTAAACATATAGAAACCAATATTGTCATTATATTTACATTTTATTTTTTTTAAAATATAAGAACATTCTTAATATATATGTTTTACAATTTTATAATAATATAAATCATTAAATAATGATGATTAAATTAAAATTTAAATCAAATAGATAATTCCAAATATTCACATAAATTTTATGGTATCTTAAAAAACAATTGAACATTTTAAATGATAATTATATTAAATTCCTTCATTTTTTTAACGAATAAAATATATTGTTAGTATTGATTTGATATAAAATTAATATAAATTAACAAAAAAATATTTTTGTTTGATAAAAAATTAATAATTTATAAAAACAATATATAAAAAATATATATATTTATGGGAAGTGGTTCAATAAGTAAAACACCAATAAAAAAGAATGAATTACTAGAAATGAGTAAAATGACACTTTTCAATCCAGATATAATATTAACATTTTTTTCTTTTTTTCAAAAGTTTTCGTCAAAAATAAAAGATGATGGAGTAATAGATTATAATGAATTTTTAAGTATAGTAAAATTACATGATAATAGTTTTTCAAAGCATCTGTTTTACACATTCGATCAAAACAGAGATAATTGTATAAATTTTAGAGAATTTTTAAAATTTTTTAGTGTTTTTGAAAATGGAAAATCAATATCTCAATGTGAATTATGTTTTAAACTATTTTCAAATCCTCAAACAAATAAAATTGAAAAAGAAACCTTATTGAATATAATTAATGATGCAATTTCTTCTCATGAAATATTAAAAAGTTATTTAACCCAAAAAGATATTGAAAATATAGTAAATCATACTTTGGAAAAATATAAAAATGTTATTTCTCAAACTAATATAATTAATAATTCAACTTTAGGTAATTTATTAAATATTTCTTCTTGTGAAAAAAATTTACAAATTGAGAATAATAATACTTTAAATATTAAAACTTTTCAAAAACCTAGATTAACTGTTACTAGTTCTAATAATAATTTTCAAGGAAGTACTAATTTTAATAATACTTCTAGTTTAAATGATATTAATGAAAATTTAGATGAAATTAGTTATGAAGCTTTTCAAGAAATTCTTTCTCATGAACCTAATTTAATTAATTGGATTAATATTAATGTTGAAAAATTAAAAACCTTTAATAAGAAAAATTCCAGAAGTTGTTGTTTTTAAAAGTTTTATATATTTTTTTTTTGCTTTTTTAAATATTTTTAATTTATTTTTTATTCTATTGTAAATTTTGATTTTTTAACTTTTATATCAAAGAATTTTATAACTTTTTAAATGATTGAATTATTTGTTTTTTTTTTGAAAGCTAATTTTTAAAATATTCTAATTAATGAGTATTTTTTAAAAAATATAATCACAAAAAATAGTATAAAATAAGCAAAATTAAATCTTATTAAAATCATATTTTATATACTCATTAAATTAAAAATAAAATTTTAAAAAATGAAAGAACAATAAAAACAATCAATATTAAAACAAAAAAAAAGGTTTAAAGATGAAGATTCAAACAATAAATTTAGCAAAGAAAAATAAGGAAAAAACGGAAAGAAATAAGATCTCATTTAAATTAAAACTTCTTCAAATATGTAAATATAAATGAATTTGATTAGGAATAAATAAAGGTTCTTGGAATTTAGAAGAAGGATAAACAATTAGAACTATTAATGTAATCAAAGATATTAAATAATATTAATGGTGAAAAAAAAATCATTTAAATAATAATATAAATGAAATAAAAATGAAAGTAATATAAATTATTATCAGAATAATAATTATAATAATATTAATAATGATAAAATTATTAGAGCTATTTCTTCAACTGAATCTTCTACTTTTAATAATAAAGATTTTTCAAAAATTATTTTTTAACTTGTAAATGAGGAAAAGGAAGGAAAAATCAACAAAATAAATATAATAATAATAATAGATTTTTTATAAATGAATATTTTCAATAATCTTTTGAAGAAGAAATGAATATATTCATTAAGAAAAGAATAATAATAATTAATTTACGTAAATATTAATACAGTAATTTAGTTTATTCTTTTAAATTTTTAGCTCCATAAAAAATAAATATTAGATTATAAAAATAAAATTAAACATTATAAAAAAACTAAAAATCATAAATTAAATATAAATATAATAAAAAAAACTTGATTATTTATAATACAAACCAAAAAAAATTTAAAAAGTTAATAAAAACTGATTAACAATGTTCGGGGTGAGTTAAAAAAACCAAAAAAATAAATTAAAAAAAAACAAAATAATATACAATAAAAAAATACTCCAAAGATAAAAAACTCATAAAACAAATTAAAATCCATTTTTTTCCAAATATTTTTGTAACTCTAAAAAATCCATTCTTTTCTCTTCTTCAATTTCAATCATATTTAAAATAAGAAAAATAAATTTTTCACTGTAATTTCCTTTACAATTTTTTCTAATAATTCCTTCTAATATTTTCATATCAAAAATATTTCTAATTTCATTTAATAAATTAAAATTTAAAGTAGCGGAATATAATAAGCATAAACCAAGAGAATAAACATCACTTTTATAAGTATTATGTTTAGTTTCAATAGCATCTTTTTCAATTTGAATTGCATTATATAATAAAGGACTCATATAAATTTCAGTTCCTCTTATTGTTTGTATTCCAGTAACTTTATTTTTTTTTCTTAATTCTTTTGCTTCTCCAAAATCAGAAATTTTAAACTCATTATTTTCACATATTAATATATTTTGAGGCTTAATGTCTCTGTGAGATATTTTTTCTTTTTGTAGTTCTGAAAAAGAATTTATTAGTAATTTTATTATATTTGTTATTTCTTTTTCACTATAATAATTATTTGATAAATATCTTCTTTTTATTTCTGTTTCCCAATCATTTAATGCTAATTCCATTAATATATATAATACTGTTGTTGTTTTATCTAATTTTTTACTTTGCATTCCATATATATTTATTATATTTAAATTTTTGGATGATGATATATTTCGAAGAATATTATATTCATTTTGAAGAGATTCAAAATCACATTCATTTGAACCTATTAATTTTTTCATTGCATAATCTTTATTATTTTTAGAAACTCTAAATATTTTTCCAAAAGAACCTTCACCTATTTGTTCTTTTATTTCATATTCATCTATGTTCAAAGTTAAGTCTTTTTTTTCTTTTTTTGGAGATGAAGATTTTTTAATTTTTTGATTATGATTATAATAATAATTATTATTTTTATTATTTATGTTATTATTATTTATATTATAGTTGTTTAAATTATTATTTTTATTGTTATTATTATTTATTTTTGAGTTTAAATAACTTATATTTAGATTATTGTTACTAATATTTAAAATATTATTATTACTTATGTTTAGAATGTTACTTATGTTACTAATATTTAAGTTATTGCTTATGTTTAAATTGCTATTTTTGATATTATTATTACTTATATTTAAATTGTTGTTTAAATTGTTATTTTTAAAATCAAATAATTCATCTTCATATTTATATATTAATTTCTGTTTTACCATTTTTAAAATATCTTTTCCATTATTATAATTATTATTATTTAAATTATTTCTATAAACTTTAATATTAATTTGATTAGGATTATTTTCTTTATTTTCAGAAAAGAAAATATCTTTTAAAGATGAATTTCGATTTTTTGGTTTTGGAATTTTCTGAATTAATTCATTGCTTTTTTTTCTATTAACAATTTCAACATTAATTTTTCTTAAACCTTTTTTTTCAATATTTTCTCCATTTTCATTTTCATAACATTGATAATTTTTTTGTTCAGAATTATAAATAACACTTTTATCTCTATTATGTTTTTTTTCACTAATATTATCATTATTTTCTTTTAATAATTTAAATTTACTTTTATTATTTATTCCAGTTCTATTTTCACAAATAGGACACATCCAAACATAATTGTCAAAGTAATTTAAAGAATGACAAAAGGAACAAACAATAATTTCTTTTTTATTCATTTTTCCTTTTAATAATATTCCTTTACAATTCTTTTTATGATAAAATTTACATTTTTGAAAATCAATTTTACAATAACATTTAAATTCAATATCATCATTATTTGGAATTGCTTTAATTTGATTAATTAAAGAATCTTTAACTGACATTTTAATCATTTTAAATTCTAAAGGATTATAAACTTTTGCTTCGCAAATAAAATTTTTTTTACATAAAAAGCATTTAAACTTTAATCTTGAGATTTCAGTTGTATATTTACATTTTAAACAATGTAAAATATTAGGAACTAAAGGATCAATATAAAAACTTTCATGACAATGATGACATTTAATTATATCATTAATTATTATGTTACAATGATATTTTCCCCAAGTTGCAGGAAATAATTGATTATTATTTTTATTATTAACTTTTTCTTTATTTTCATTTAATAATATTTTAGTATAAAAGTCATCATGACATTTTTCACAATTCATTTTAATTATATTATTTTTATATATTTTATTGCAATCTAAACATATTAATATTAAATCATTTTTGTTTTTTATATAATTTTCATTTGAATAAAATTTTCTTCCACATGTATGAAAAGGATTTTCTGTGTTTAAACAATGTTTAATAAAATTGTTTCCGTTAAAAATATTGTTTTTGCTATTTTGATTTATTTCTTTTTTTATTAAATTTATTGCATCATTTGCAATTTTATATTGTGAAGGATAATATTCTTCATTAATATAATTTTCAATTTTTATTATTAATTGTGATGATGGAGGTTCGTTAAATTTTGCATCAATTGTTAATTTTATTCTTTTAAAAAGATATAATAAAAATTTCCCTCTTGAATGCTTTAATATATTTGGAAATAAGTCATTAAATTCATTTATATATAAAGTTTTGATTTCTGTTTCTATTGTTTCATTAATATCATTTGAACTTAAATTTCTTTTCATTTTTGTTAATTTTATTTTTATTATTTAATATTTTTTAATTGACTTAAATAAGAAAGTAATTTTCAAACATCAATTAAATTATTTAATTAGAAAAATATCTAAATAAAAACACAAAAAACTTAAAAAAAACTAAAAAAACAAAAAAAATAAGAAAAAAAATGAAAAAAAGTATAATCTTCCTTTCATTAATATCTCTAACAATAACATTAACATTAACATCTCCAGATATAGACCCCTTAAAAGAAATTCCTTTAGAATTTACTCCATTTGGAAAAAATATAAACCCATCATTTAAATGGTCAAACATTCCGAAAGAGACAAAAAGTTTAGCATTTTCAGTAGAAGATCCAGATGCTCCAAAAGGTCTTTTTTGTCATTGGATTTTAATAAATATTGATAAAAATATTAATGAAATTAATCAAAATTCTTTTATTGGAAAACCTGTTAAAACTAATTTTGGTCTTTATAAATATTCTGGTCCAAATCCTCCTAAAGGACAAATTCATAATTATCATTTTGTCATTTATGCCTTAAATGAACAATTTATTGATGTTAAAGGATGTAAAGATTTTAAAACAAAAATGGAACAAGTTAGTATTGAAAAAAGCGAAATCGTCGCTAAGTTTGAAAGCAGGAAAGGAAAAAAAATTGATGAAGAGCAAAAAAGGAAAAAAAAAGAAGAAAGAAAAAAAAAGAAAGAAAAAAAAAAAGAAATGAAAGAAAAAATTAAACAAAAAAAAAGAGAAATGAAAATATATGATTTGTAAAATTTTTAAAATTTTTTTTCTTTTTTTAAAAGGTTAATTGTTATTGAAAATTAATTATAATATATATTTTTAAAGAAAAAAATAGTTTAACATTTGAAAAAGGGGATTTAGTAGAAAATAAATTAAATATTTTATCAATTATTAATCATTTTAATATTTTTAAGAACAAAAAGGATTTGCAGTTTAATTCTTTTTTGAGATTTACAAAATATTGAAATAGAACTTGAAAAAGGAATAAAAAAATTAATAATTCTGAATAAAAAAAAGAAAGAAAAAATTTCAAAGTAATTCAAATGATAAATAAAATAGAAATTTATATATAATTAAAAAGCTAATTATAATATTTATAAATTAATATTTCTCAAAAATAAAATCAATTATTTTAATTAAAATAAAATATTCAATATTTAGAAAAAGAATCAATAAATATATTTATTTTTTATAAAATCATTAAAAAAAATTGGATTAAAAAAAAGGTAAAAATACATTATTATATAAATCATTAATATTTGAATAATTTAAAACGAAAGTATATTTTTTTAAAAAATAAATAAATTCAATAATGAAAATTAAAGTGTTGTCTAAAAAAATAAAAATAATTTAATGTTTCTTTTTATGTATAAAATATCCTTTCGGAATATTTTTAGGAATAAAAGTAACAAAACTAGGTAAATTTCCATTATTGCCAAAATTTTGTCCCATTTTATTTCCGCCAGGTACTTTTTCTTGTGGAAATCCTATTTTATGTTGAGGATTATTGTTTTGAGGGAAAGATTGTTGATGAGCAAATTTATTATTTTGAGGATTATTATTTTGAGGATTATTGTTTTGAGGAAAAGATTGATGATGAACAAATTTATTATTCTGAGGATTATTATTTTGAGGAAAAGATTGTTGGTTTTGAAGATTTTGTTGAAAATTATTATTAAAATTATTATTAAACTGCATATTATTATTATTTCCTATATCATAATTAAATCCACCACCAAATTGATATCCATTATTAGTATTTACTTTAACTATATCATTATTATCTTGATTTAAATTAATTCCCCCAAATTGATATCCACCACCAGTAGTATTAGGTTTAAAATTATTATTATTATTATTATTATTGTTATTATTATTATTATTATTATTATTATTATTATTATTAATTTGTTGTTTCATTGCATTTTGTTGCCTTTGATTAAAAGCATTAGTTTGAACTTTATTAATAGGTAATCCATCATTAGCAATATTATTATTATTGTTATTATTAATTCCATTATTATTATTAGCGTTTAAACTAACTCCTGATAAATTTTGATTACTTTTAACTTTATTAATAGGAGCTTCTAAATTTCCTTCAATAACTCCACTATCATTTCCTCTAAAAACCAATTGTGACATTACTAAATCATTAATAAAACCTTGTTGAGGAGGTTTTTGTCCTTGAGTAGCATTATTAACCTGAGCAGCAGTTAAAACCTTTTTATTAACATTTTTTTTTTCAGAATTTTCAATATCAATATTAACAACATTTTTAAAATCTTTTAAATAAATGTATCCATTTCCATTACAAGAAAAACATTTTTTTTCAGCTCCCATTTTTTCCTTTTTAAAAGCAAAAATTTTTCCTTCTCCTTCACACTGAGGACATTTTTTTATTTCTTCTTTTGTAAATCCTGTATCATTGCAAAAAGGACATATTGATGAATTACCCATTTGATTTTCAAATTCATATACTTGGCCTTTTCCTTCACATTTTTTGCATTTTAAATATGATGAGGGAATTGTTCCTTTTCCTACACATCCTTTACATTGAGATTTTTCACCAAATCCACCTTCAAATTCATATGTTATTCCTAAACCTGAACAACGGAAACATGTTTGGTTTGACATTTTTTTAATTTTTTTACCCTAATTATAATTAAGGGTGTTTTTACTTTTTTATTTAGTTTTTTTTGAAAAATTTGTTTTTTATTTTTTATTTTTTCATTATTGGAACTGATTAATTCTCATTATAATAATTAAATTTAATTAAATGATAAAGAATCTAATAAACACTAATTAAATCAAATCTTATATATTTTCAATAAAAGAAATATTAAAATGAATAATATTTTTGATAATAAAGAATTTTTCTATTATAAAATTTTATTTTTTAAAAAATAAAAACTAAATATAAACATAATAATATAATATAATATAATATAAATTATAAATATAAAGTTCATTGATTGTTTAAAATTTCAAATTAAAAATAATAAATGGGAGCACAAAATGGTTCATCTTTAAATTCAAATAATCAAAATATAAAATCTAATTTATCAAAAATAACATTTGATGGTTTATTCAACGAAAATTATTTTAAAATAGATTCAAAAGAAACTAATTTACTTTTAAATTTAGAATTATCACATTCAAGAACAAAAAATCCATTTAATAATAAAAAAGATTATTTTGTAGGTTTAATGATCAAATCTAAATATGATGGAGAAGAAATAAATGAATCAATTGATATTTCTATTGCTTTAGATATATCAAATTCTATGAATAAACCAATTAGTTCAAATTTATATAATAATAATAATACAAAAATTGAACTTGCAAAAGAATGCTTATCAAAATTAGTTTTAAATTTAAAAAGAGAAGATAAATTTTCTTTATTAATATTCAATGAAAATATTGAAAATATATTTAAATTAAGTTCAAAAAATGATTTAATAAATAATTTAAAGTTAATTAAAGAAATTAAATCAAAAGGAAATTGTAATTTAATAAAAGGATTAGAAGGTTCAATTAATAATTTAAAAGAATCAAAAAATAAAAACAAAAGAATAATATTAATAACAGATTTACAAAATGAAAAAAAAAATGATAAATTAAAATCATTATATAAAAAATGTACAAATGAATTAAATATTCCAATAACAATAATTTCAATTACAAATTCAAATAATAAATTAGCTCATAAATTATCTTTAGAAAAAGGATGTAATTATTTTACAATAGAAAGAAAAGAAGATTTAGAAAATTATTTAATTAAAAGTTTTAAATATATATGTTATCCAATTGCTTACAATTTTTATCTAGAATTTGAAAGTTCAAATATGGTAATTGAAAAATGTATTGGAAGTGGTTTTGATCTGTTAATTAAAAATGAAGATGCTGCTCCAATATTAAATAGTAATAATATTAATGAAAAATACTTTTGTAAAATTAGTTCTTGTTTTCCTTCTCAATTAAATATTAAAAATCAAGATTTATTTCAAAAAGGAGGAATTATATTATTAAAAGTTAAACCTAAAGAAAATATAAATTGCGATAAATACGATATTAAAATTAATTTAGTTTATTCGGATAGAAATGAAGAAAAATATTTTCAAAATTATCAATTTAAATTTAATAAAGAAGATTTTAGAGAAGATGAATTTTCTAATAAATCTATTGAAAATGCTGTTTCTTTATTTTATTTTGGATTTATTATGAATAAATTTCTTAATAAAAAGAAAAAAAATAATCATTATTGTACTGTTAAAAATAAAGAAAGTATCGAAAACTTTTTAAAAGTTCATTATAATCAAGTTCAATTTGATGATAATGATTTGAAAATAGAATATTTAAAACAATTAAATGATATTAAAGAAATTACTGAATTAAAAAATGATTATATTAATATAAATAATATTAATATAAAAGAAAAAAAAATACTTCAAGAATCAAATGGAAATAAAGAAGAAGCTCCATCGATAATTCAAAATAAATAATTTATATTTTAATATTAAAAAATTAATTGATATAATTATAAAAAATAAAAAAAATCTATATACATTATTTTTTATAGTTGTATTATATTAATAAATTTATCTTAAAATAATTAAATCTAATTAATAATATCTTTTGAGCATTTCATAATTTTTTAATCATTAATTTCAATTTCTTTTTTTTATAATCAACTTGAATAAAAGAGTATATTTATAGGTTTTTTTTATTAATGTTATTAAATGAATTTTCTGACTATATCCTTATTAAAAAGATTTTTAATATATTTCTTATTGAAAATAATCTTCATAAATTTCTCCTAAAAAAAACTAATCTAATCTTAATTCTAAAATATTTGAACAGCTATATAAAATTCTTTGATCTAAATTATATTAATTTAATTATTGTTGAAATTTTATATTTTGATGATTGTATTTTAAATTTTATGAAAATATTTTATTATTATTATCTAAAGGATATGAACACAAACTAGTATTTTACAATTTAAAATATCATTTTTCATTTAAGTTAATTTTTTTAAAATATTCTAAACATAATTTTTTTATAATTTTATTTGATAAAATTATTTTTTTATGATTTTGTTGAATTACTTCAGATTTTTTGATTTTATAATTTAATTTTTATTTATAAATTATTTTTTACATCAAAAAAATATCAATTTTTATTTTGACTTAAATATATATTTCATTATTTAAAATATTTGTAAAAAAAATGTTGAATTGCGTTTTACAAAATAGACCATTAATTAATAATATATTAGCAAATTTCTTTTCAAGTTATTTAGGCATTAACTTAGATTTATCAAGTTTATGTTTAGATGATAACAATAATTTTAATTTAGAATTAAATAATATTGAAGCTCATCCATCAATGATAAATAACATATTATTAGATAAATCAAATATAAAAATAACAAATGCAAATATAGGAAAGTTAAATCTTCAATTTAATTTAAATGAATTTTCTATATCAATATCAAAAATAAAAATTGTAATTATGCCAATTAAAAATAAAATAATTGAAAAAGAAAATAATGAAAACATTCAAAATTTAGAAAATAAAAATGAAAAAAATTCAAATTCCCAAAACGAAAAAAAAGATAAATCTCTTATAGATAAAATAATAGATTATATTTTAGAAAGAATAACAATAACAATAAGTAAAATAGATATATATATTTTAAATTATGAAACTAAAGATTTAAATATACTTTATGCAAATCCTTGTTTATCAATTCATGTTCCATATATTAAATATAAAAATGGTATTTGTAAAGACATTAAAAGCAAAGAAAACCAAATTCCAAAAAATTATTGGGATAATAAACATTTATATATTAGTAATATCATTTTAAGAGTCTCAAAAATTTTTAATAAAAATAATGAAAAAAAATTTTTTGAAATTGAGGATTATGAAACTATTATGACTTTTAATAATGAAAATGGAATTAATTTTTATACTAATTATGATAATGGAATTAATTGTGATATCGGTGATTTACAATTTATTATTAATCCATTCCAATTTGAATTAATTAAAAATATTTTTGAATGTTATTTGGATTATTTTTCTGATAATGATGATGAAAAAAAAAAAAATTTTAATAAAATTAATAATAATAAGGTTATAGAAAGTGAAAATAAAAAAAATTCAAATCAAGAATTACCTTTTAATATTATTTTTAATATGAATTCATTTTCTATTATTCTTTTAGAAAATAATTATAAAGAAATTCCAAAATTAAATAATTTCAAAGTTGAAAAATTAAAAAATCATTTTTGTTATTTTGAAGATAATTACTTTCTATTTTTAATATCAAATATAAAAGCAAAAATAAAAAATGATATGACAATAGATTTCTCAATAGAAAAAGTAATTTTATCTTATATTGAATATATAAAAAAATCAAATTATACAAAAGAAGAATTAAATAAATTAAAAGAAGTAGATTCTGTAAAAAAATCTGAATATTATGAACCACTTGAAAGTTTAATAGTTAATGAAGATGAAATTTTTAGATCAATTGATGAAGGAAATAGTAATATTAATGAAAAATGGTTATTATATAAATTTGAATTTTTTGAAAATGAAATTTTAGTTTTGAATGAAATGAATGTTCAATATAAAAATAATATCAAAGTTAATATCAAAGATATTAATGTTGGTATTCATCCTTCTTATTTATTCAAAGGATTAAAATTAGCTTATAATAATATGATTTTGATCAATGAAATTTTTTTTTATAATAATAATTTAATTAAAAACAATAATTCAATTAATGAAAATTTAAATATAAATAATGGATATAGTGAAAATAATAATGATATAAATGTAAATGAAAATTTAGATAATAATGAAAATATTAGTGTTAATAGTAAAGACGATAAAAAAGAAATATATGAAAAAAAAAATGAAGAAGGATTTGAATTTGAATTTAATATTAATTTATTTTTAGTTAAAATATATAGTTTTAAACAAGAAGAAGAATTTTGTAATACAATAAATAGATTTTTCCCTGAATTTTATTATGAATGTATTTTTTATATGGAAAGTAGAAAAAATGATAAAAAATATAGATTAGAATATTTAACTGGAAGAGATGATTTAGTGTTAACATTTTTAAACATAAAATTAAGTTCAAATAAAAATAATCAAATAAATTTAACTTTTGATAAATATAAAATTTTCTTTAGTGATAATATTATAGCTTATTCTGATAATCCTTTTAAACTATCTATGCAAAATTCAGATATAACAATTACTTTCTATTTAAATATAGATTTAAATTTCAAATTAATAAATAATATAATGATGTATTCGAATTTATGGAATTATAGTTTTATGATTTTTCAAATTTTTTTTGAAAGAATGACTTATAATTTTTCAAAAGGTAAAAAAGATATTTATGAAATGTATCATGGAAAAAAGAAAATAGAAAAGAAAAATACAATAATAAAAAATAAAAAAGAAGAATCTTCATTATTAATAAAAGTAAATATACCAAAAATTGATATTATTTGTAAAATACATATTGAAGAGGATTTAAATCCTCATATTATAATAAATGATATAACATTAAATTATTTAATGAAAGAAAAAACACAAAACATATGCTTTAAACTTTCAAAGATTTCATCTGAAAAAATGGATTTAATTATATTAGATTTAACATCAGATATAAATATGGAAACAAATATAATAGATAATAATAATAATAATTTAGTTAATAAAGAGCAAACTATAATAATTAAACCAGAAATTATATTAGAAAATTACATAATAAATTATATGAAATATCAAAATTTATTAAAATCTAAAAAACCAAAAGAAAAAAATGAAATTAAACTTTTTGTCAATTTAAATTATTTTTCAGTAAATGCTATTGAAGGAATATTATTTGCTAATGATTTTTATAATGAATATATGGAATCTGAAAGTTATTCTTCAATATTTTTAACTAAAAATGTTGATTTTTCAATAAATAATAATAATACTTCTTTAAGTACAAGATTAACTTCTTTTGATAATATTTCAGTTGAAAATTTAAAACCAAAAGAAGAAAATTCCACTAATATAAATTATAAAATTTCAATTAATCAAATTAAATTTATTATAAATGATAATAATTCTGATAAAAAAAATAAAGCTTTAAACTTTGAATTTAATGACTTAACTATAAAAGAAAATTCTATATTTTTAAAAAATTCTCAAATTTATATAGAATATTTTTATAAAAAAAGTCAAAAAGTAATAGCTAATTTAGGAAAAATAAATGAATTTCAAATTGATATTATAAATCAACCAAATAATAAATTAGATATAAATATAAATTTAACAGAATTATCATTTGGTTTTTGTAAAGATTCTTTAAATTATATCGAAGAATTATGTTTTTATTTTATAAATTTATCTTCAAAAATTTTTATAACAGAAAAATTAAACTCAGTTTCTTCATTAATGAAAAGTAATTATTCTTCATTAAATTCAACATGTAAATCTGAGAAAAGAATATTAGATAAAACAGTAAATATAGAAAAGAAAAAAAATAAATTAGAAATCAATGATAGTTACTTAAAAAATTCAATGGGTTCAAAATATTTGAATGAAAATTCAACATCAAATTCAATAAAACCTCAAAATATAAAATTTCAAAAGAACATAAATTGCAATCACTTAAATTTAAATCTAAAAACAATAACATTATCAATATATGATGGAAAAGATTTTGAAAATGAAATAGATGTAGATTTAGAAAATTTTAGTGACGAAAATGTAGAAAATAATAATAATGATAATTTAAATCTAATGGAAAACTTAAAAATAGAAAATAATATAACAAATGAATTCGAGGTATTAGAACCTTCTCAATTTAAACAAAAAACTCAAAGAAATTATTTAAAGTATATAACATTATCAATATCAGAAATAAATTTTAACTTAAATTTTGAAACATCACTTTCATATCAATTTATATTTTCAATAGAAATAATTGAAATAATAGATCATATAGATGATTCAGATTTTAAAAGATTATATACAAGAGCAGATATTCATGAAAATGAAAATAAAAAAATTCCTTGTATGTTAATAAATGTTGATATCTCTAATTCACATAATGAAATTAGTGTTGGAAAATATTGTGATTATAATGTTAATTGTACCATTAAATTTGCTCCTATGCAATTAATGTTACATCAAGCTACTTTATATTTTGCTATTAATTTTATAATTGGAAAAGATAATAAAGATATAATTAAATATAATTTTGATTCTTTTAATTATCATATTTTCAAAAAAAATATCGTTGATTTAACTCAAGTTACATTTTTAGATAATACTTTAACTGAACAAAGTATGTCAATGATTACTAATTATAATTCAAATAAGAATTTTATATATATTACTAATTTTTCTATTGATAATTTCATCATATATATTACTTATCAAGCTTTAGATTATTCTTTTACTTATGATAATATTACTATTCCTTTACCAAGTTTACAAAATTATCCTTTTAATTTTAAAATTTTACCTTATTCTGGGTTTGTTTCAATTGATGATTTCGCTGATTTTTTCGTAAAAGATTTTATTAATCAATTATCTGCTTATCAATTAGTTGTTGATTTTTTTAAAAGTTTAAGTTTTACAAGACCTTTAGTTAATTTATTTTCTGATTTTTTTTATATATTTATTTCTCCTTATTATTCTTATAAAAAGAAAGAAGGTATTTTTACTGGGTTGCTATTTGGAGTTAAAAAATTTTTATTTAGTTTTTTAAGCCAAAATATTTTCTTAACTGAAAAAACAATAAGAACTGTTACTACTTTTGTTGGAATTACTAAAAATAATAAAATTGGAAAAGGCTCCTTTTATGAAAAATATGTTATTAGTGATGAAAATAAAAAGTTTTATGATTATTTTTATAAAAATTAATATATAAAAATTTGATGGTATATAAATTATAATAATTATATAAAATATATAAATAAATATATAAAAATGTATATAGAAATTTCAAAAAGATTATTGAATTTATAATTAATATAATATTTAAAAATATATTTTTTTATCTTGGATGATTTTTGAGATTATTTTATCTTTTTGAAATTGAATTTGAATCATTTTGAAAATCTTTTTTTTAATTTTTCTAATTTCTAATAACCCTTTAAGAGTTTAGTTTTAATATTAATATTAATCTTTTCTCTTCGCATATTTAAGAAATATATTCCAAATATATTTATTTCATTTTATTGAACATCATATCATTTTCATCTAAATAAAATCATTTATTGAACATACTGATTATTTCTTTTTTTCTTCCTTATTGTTAATTATAATAATTATTTCTAATATAATTATCACTATTACTTTTTGAAAATATAATTCCATCTTCAATAAAAATAGGAGTGTAATTCCTATAAAAAT
>JAEEGK010014129.1_pt1 | contig 17879 bp, 13 predicted proteins | sample 8958771 | NCBI WGS metagenome assembly JAEEGK01 (sample SAMN16246547, study PRJNA631951) | gut metagenome | biome: gut microbiome; feature: rumen; material: SC-attached | host: Bos | place: Iran: Karaj | collected 2018-10
GACCATTGGGGTGCATGGTCCACAACCCCCGTCCCCGGTGGGTCACCTAAAGAGGAGAATTGAAATATTATGCTTTTTGATATAAGATTAAAAGGGGGTACGACGTCCGGGAATCATAAAGTGTTTAAAATCCTGGAAAGATGAAATGGTGAAAAATGGATGAACTAAAGGTTACACAAAATATGGTTCGATCGGAAGTCTCGTCGGATTATCTCAAGGTCTTCAGTTATGACATTGAAGGCGGCAGGAGGTACTACGGGGCGACAAGAAGAGACGCCGATGATCTTGTGGCAACAAAGAGTGAGAACGAATTTGTTCACATGATCCCCGATGCGGTGAGTTGTATCGTGATCGTTACATTGCCCGGCAGGGAGCAGGGGCTGTTGCTCACCCACGAATTCAGATATCTTGCGGGAAGATCGTTGCTGAGCGTACCTGCAGGTCTTATTGACAAGGAAGATTTTAAGAGTGACGATCCGGTCATCAGCGCGGCTGTGCGTGAGATCCGCGAGGAAACGGGGATCGTGCTCGGCCCTTCGGACAAGGTTTCTGTCGTCAATCCGCTTCTTTTCAGCTCTCCGGGGCTCACGGACGAGAGCAATGCCATCGTCTGCGCATATGTGAACCTTTCGGACACATCGGGGCTCAATCCGTTCGGGGCCGAAAAGACGGAACACATAAACGGATATGAGATCGTTTCCGCCGAGAAGGCACGTGAATATGTGACAAGAGGTCGTGACGACAACGGATATTATTACTCCGTATATACATGGATCGCGCTTAATTATTTCTTAAATGCGGCGCAGGTATCTGCGTCTTCGGGAGAACCGGCCGGCGAAAAAGCGGGATCCGGTCATATTGGCGTTGAAGCGTCCGGACAGACCGTGTCCGCAATAGAATCCGAAAAGGAAAATGAGAAAAAACTCAGAAACACGGTCAACAAGATCCTTGATACAAATGATGTCGATTATTTCTTCCAGCCTATAGTCAGTGCCAAGACGGGGGAGATCATGGGTTACGAGGCGCTTATGCGCATGCCCGAAAAATACGGCGTGTCACCGCTGACCCTGCTCAAATATGCAACGCTTGAAGACAGGCTTGACGATGTCGAGAGGATGACTCTCTTCAATGTCATGAAGAAGATGGAAGAGCTCAAGGATGAACTGGGCGACCGAAAAGTGTTCATAAACAGCATCCCCGGCCACGATCTGTCGGAAAAAGATTTTCGCGCTCTTGCGAAAAAATACCGCACTCTTTTCGGCAGAGTTGTCATAGAAGTCACGGAAGAGACCGATATGGCGGAGTCGACGGTCGAATACTTAAGCTCGAGATGCAAGGAGTACGGTTTCCAGGTCGCTGTCGATGACTTCGGAACAGGGTATTCAAACGTGTCGAATCTGCTCAGGTTCCTCCCGGACTACGTTAAGATCGACAGACTCCTCATTTCGGACATCCATGCGGATCCGAGAAAGCAGCATTTCGTTAATACCATTATCCAGTTTGCGCATGATAACGGTTTCCTGGCGCTTGCGGAGGGTGTGGAGACGCTCGAGGAGATGAGTACCGCGATACGTATGGGTATCGACCTGATCCAGGGATTCTTTACCGCAAGGCCGGCACCCAGGCTCCTTTATGAGCTGCCCGAGCAGCTGATCAATGCCATAGGCCGGGCAAACCTTGATTCGTCTTCAAACACTTTGAGACAAAAGGTTTATGTCGTTAAGGAAGAAAACAATCTTTCGCTTATAGACCTTTCACTTTATAAATACAATGTTTTGCTGCTCTCGGGTGGTGATATAACGCTTGTCGGCAACCCCGAGTTCTTGTCGGCTGTTTCGATCCGAGTCAGAGACAGATCGCGCTGTCGCCTCACGATACGCAACGTCGGTATAGGTGATATCGATACCACGCCTTGTATCGACCTCGGAAGGGATTCTACACTCACGCTCAATATCGAGGGAAACAATGTTTTCAGCGGCAACGGTATACGTGTGCCCGTCGGAGCGCAGATCAAGCTTGAAGGCAGCGGAAAGCTGACCATTAAGTCCACATATACGAATTCCTACGGTATCGGCAACGACTACCAGTCTCCCTTCGGAAAGATCGTGTCCGAGATGTCGGGAGAACTTGATATCAATATCAGCGGCGAGAACGGAGTCTGCATCGGAGGCGGATACTCCGCAAGCAAGAAGGCGATCGATCTTCGCTCGGGAAAGCTCAGGAGTGTTTGCTCATCTTCGAATTGTGTCTGCATCGGCGCATTTACGAAGAAGCAGGCAGTGTATATTTCGGATATGGATGTCTCTGTCGATGCAAGGATAAACAAGGGTACGATGATAGGCTCAATGTACGGAGATCAGGATACCCATATTTCAAAGACTTCTTTAAAGATCGTCGGAACAGGCAGTCAGGTTACGGGAATCGGCTCTTCCGAACGGACAAGCGGCGTAGTCGCAATAAACGAATGCAGTGTCGACATAGCGCTTAAGGGCTGGACGATCGTCGGGATCGGAGCGGCGGAGGGAAGCTTAAGTGTTGAGTGCAGTCACAGCAGGCTGCTTATGAGCATGGAGGGCAATATCTCCACCGGACTCGGATGCCGCGGCGCGGAGGCTGCCGTAATGATCGACAATGTAACACTCGAGGTCAGCGCCTACTCGGCCGACTGCATAATACTCGGCTGTGCACCCGACGCTTTCAAGGAAAGCCTCAGCAGCCTGAATATCAAACGCGACGGCTTTGTGGTCGAAAAAGACGGCTGGTTTGAGATGCAGTAATGCATCACTGTTGTGGTCCGGGGGGGACGGGGGTTGGTGGACCATGAACCCCAATGGTCCACCAACCCCCGTCCCCCCCGGACCACAACAAATTACAAAACTGCATCTTTACAAAAAAAGCGAAGAGTAGTATTATATCCGCGACAACACGGGAGCTTGTGTTTACAGGCTGAGAGGAAGGTGTGACCTTCGACCGTTGACCTGATTTGGGTAATGCCAACGTAGGGATGACTATATTTTTTTGAGTTTTCCGAGGCTGCCCGCAGAAGGCAGCTTCTTTTTTGTGCGATAAACGAAAGACATCTACGCAAACAGGTTTACAAATTTTTTCAGAGGTGTTGATGATGAAAGATCAAAAAAGTATTTTGAAACTTGTTGTGCTCTCGATGCTCATCGCGATCGGCGTACTCATCTCGCCGATCCTGAGGGTTGAAGGCATGTGCCCCATGGCACACTTTATAAACATCGTGTGCTCGGTGTTCCTCGGACCGTGGTATTCGCTTCTTTGCGCAACGCTTATAGGCATTATCCGCATGGCCACCATGGGTATACCTCCGCTCGCTCTCACAGGCGCTGTGTTCGGGGCACTGGCCTCGGGACTTTTGTACCGCATTTCGAAGGGTCGTATTGTGTTTGCCGTACTCGGCGAGATCATCGGAACGGGTATCGTTGGGGCCATTATTTCGTACCCCGTAATGACGCTTTTGTGGAACTATGAAAACCTGACTGTTTTCTTTTATGTTCCTTCGTTTATCTGCGGAACGCTCATCGGTGGCAGTATCGCGTTCTTCTTTGTCCGTAAGCTTGCCGACTCGGGGATGCTCGCGAGGATTCAGGCAGGTCTCGGTAGCAACGTCTATAACGACAAGCGCACGATCCTTTCAACATCGCTCACGATCGCGGCTTTCGGACCGATCCTTTTTGTGGTATTCATGCTCCTACCTCAGATATTTGGAGAATCGGAGGTTTACAACCTGCTTGCATACGGGGCACTCATCGCTTTTGTAGTCCTCGGCGCGGCCTACTTTGTGATAAGAAAGATCCGCAAGCCTCCGGAAAGCAAATGATCACGGACAGGTGAACATGAAACAAACGGCAGGGTTGAAAAGAGCAACAGGTTAGAACAATTGACAAGGTCTGGAAAATAACAGGTTGAACAATTGACAAGGCCTGGGAAAATAACAGTTTTGAACAATTGACAAGGCCTGGGAAAATAACAGTTTTGAACAATTGACAAGGCCTGGAAAAATAACAGGCTTGAACAATTGACAAGGCCTGGAAAACAACGGGGAAAGATGAAATGAGAGATTCAGAAAAAAAGGTTACGGGGATCGATGAATTGTTCGCGTCTCTTAAAGAGAAGCGCCCGCTGATCCACTGCATCACAAACCCTATTTCAATCACGAAGTGCGCAAATGCGATCCTGGCACTCGGCGCAAGACCGATGATGGCGGAACATCCTGCAGAAGCGCCCGTCATTACAGAAACGGCGGGAGCGCTAATGCTCAATTTCGGCAACCTGACCGAAACGAGGGTGACATCAATGCGGCTCAGCCTTGAGGCTGCAAAACGTGCGGGTGTTAAGGTCTGCCTTGATGTCTGCGGCGCAGCTTGCCTCGAGAACAGAAGAAGCCTGGCGATTTCGTTTATAAAGGAGTTCTCGCCGGAAATCGTCAAGGGCAATTATTCCGAGATCATGGCTCTCATGCGCCCGGACTACAGTTGTAGTGGAGTAGACAGTGACGGGACGATTACCGAGGAAGAGATGATGACGGTTGCTCCCGAGCTTGCCGATATGTACGGCGTGACAGTCCTTGCGAGCGGAAAAACGGATGTCATCGCGGATTCGGGCAGGATCTGCCTGGTGAAGAACGGAACGGAGCAGCTTTCCCGGGTCGTCGGGACAGGTTGCATGCAAGGCGCGATCGCAGCGACGTTTTTATCGGAAAGAAGCGGCTTCGAGGCAGCGGCTGATGCGGCTCTTGTGCTCGGAATCTGCGGAGAGCTCGCGCGGACGAGGGGATGGCTCGGTTCGTTTGATGTGAGGGTCATGAACATGCTCTCGTCGATCACGCCGAAGATCATCCGCAAGAAGGCGGATATTGTGTATGTCGCAAGAGACTGAATTTGACGGATCACTGAAAGGAAAAGGATCATGAGTTATTTCACAGACGGAAAAGTTGATTACACGCTGTATTTCATCACTGACACCACATATGCGTCGGTGGATGAGATGATCACCCGCGTTGAGGCTGCCGTGCGCGGCGGAGCCGGGATCGTGCAGCTGCGGGAGAAGGAACGCAGCACACGCGAGTACATCGAGATCGCCGAGCGCGTTCATAAGGTCACGAAGAAAGCCGGTGTGCCGCTCATCATCGATGACAGGCTCGATGTGGCGCTTGCTGTGGGAGCCGAGGGCGTGCATATGGGCAGCAGTGACATGCCGGTCGCCAAGGCGCGCGAGATCGCGGACAGGGTCGTCGGCAGGAACTTCATCGTCGGAGCAACCGCGAAAACCGTGCCTGCGGCGCTTGACGCATATAGGAGCGGAGCCGATTATCTCGGCTGCGGCGCCATCTACCCCACCACCACTCACGTAAAGACGGTGATCACTTCGCCCGAAACTCTGCGTGATGTCTGCAACGCAGTCCCCATCCCGGTCTGTGCCATTGGAGGGCTGAATGCGGGCAATCTTGAAGTCCTCCGCGGCATCCCGATCGCGGGAGTGTGTGTCGTGTCCGCGATCATGAAAGCCCCCGAACCGTATGGTGCCACTACCGGTTTGATTGACTTGATTCGTAAATTATAGTGATAGATCCGAGTCTATTTGTGAACCGGTTATATCATTTGTTACAAATTCGAAAACCACTCAAATAGGCGATAACGCGTCCACAAGGCACTTCCCGAACCCTAGCGGGTCTCGTTGCTTAACGATCACGAAGTGAGAGTTTAGCAACGTGAGGGGTACCCGCTCGGAGCGGGAGCGTGTTGCGGGAAGTACCTTGTGTGACAGTTATCGCCGTACGAGGAATATAAACCATCAAAAGGGGATATAGTATGAAAACAGTGCTTACGATAGCAGGCAGCGACAGCAGCGGCGGTGCCGGAATACAGGCGGATATAAAGACCATGACCATGAACGGCGTGTACGCCATGAGCGCTGTCACGGCACTTACGGCGCAGAACACGATGGGAGTCACGGGAATAAGTGAAGTGACTCCCGAGTTTCTCAGGTTGCAGCTTGACGCCGTGTTTGACGACATCTTCCCGGATGCGGTGAAGACAGGTATGGTTGCTTCGACAGAACTGATCGAAACGATCGTGGATGTTCTCAAAAAAAGAGGAGCGCGAAATATCGTTGTCGATCCCGTCATGGTTGCGACAAGCGGAGCAAAGCTTCTGAGGGGTGATGCTATCGAGACGCTCACTTCTAAGCTCGTTCCGCTTGCAACCCTCATCACCCCGAACATCCCCGAGGCAGAGATACTTGCGGGAAAGGCTCTGTCCGAAGCTTCCGTGAGGGGAGCAGAGGCAAAAGATACATCCGAAGCTTCCGTGAGGGGAACAGGGACAAAAGATACATCCGAAGCTTCCGTGGGGGGAGCAGGGACAAAAGAAGCTTCCGACGATCCCGGGAAGAGTTTGGAATTCATAAGGATCACGAATCCTTCCGAAATGGAAAAAGCGGCTGAGATCATTGCGAAGAAGTACGGTTGTGCGGTGCTTTTGAAAGGCGGTCACAGCATAAGCGATGCGAACGACCTTCTTTATAAAGATGGTCGGATCACTTGGTTCGAAGGCAAGCGTATCGACAACCCGAACACTCACGGAACGGGCTGCACGCTCTCATCCGCGATCGCGTCAAACCTGGCGAAGGGCTACGACGTAGTCGAATCCGTGAAACGCGCGAAGGAGTATATTTCGGGAGCCCTTGCCGCAATGCTTGATCTCGGAAAGGGCAGCGGCCCGATGATGCACAACTTTATTCTTTTGAAGGAAGACGCTAAAGGCGGCGGAAAATAAAAAAAACAAGAATCCCGCTGTAAGATTTGGACAATGTTTGGAGAATCAGGCGGCGGAAAATAAAAATACGCAAATCCCGCTGTACGAAAAGGATCAGAATGACAAATCAAGGCGGCGGAAAACAAGGAAACGCAAATCCCGCTGTACAAAAAGGATCAGAATGACAAATCAGGGCGGCGGAAAAAAGGAAAACGCAAATCCCGCTGTAAAAACGGGCCGGAGAAAAAAGCAGGCTCGGCGAGAAAAATAAAAAGGAGATAATACATGAGCACTCAAACAAGAAACTATACAACCCAGATGGATGCTGCGAGAAAGGGCATCATCACACCTGAGATGGAGAAGGTTGCAGCGAAAGAATACCGCACACCCGAGGAGATCAGGGAACTTGTTGCAAAAGGACAGGTTGCCATCTGCGCCAACAGGCTTCACAAATGCCTTGAGCCCAACGGCGTGGGCTCGATGCTCAGGACAAAGATAAACGTTAATCTCGGCGTTTCAAGGGATTGCAAGGATTACGACATAGAGATGCAGAAGGTTATGGCGGCGGTTGATCTGGGTGCCGAAGCTATCATGGATCTTTCGTCGCACGGAGATACACAGCCTTTCAGAAGGAAGCTTACTTCAGAGTGTCCCGCGATGATCGGGACCGTGCCGGTTTACGATTCGGTCATCCACTATCAGCGTGATCTTGCAACACTCACCGCAAAAGATCTTATCGATGTTGTAAGGCTTCATGCCGAGGACGGTGTTGATTTCGTGACTCTTCACTGCGGTATAACAAGAAAGACGATCGATCAGATCAGGAAACATAAGCGTAAGATGAACATAGTGTCGCGAGGAGGTTCGCTCATTTTTGCATGGATGTGCATGACAGGAGAGGAAAATCCTTTCTATGAGTATTATGACGAGATCCTTGATATCTGCCGTGAGTACGACGTGACGATCTCGCTCGGTGACGCATGCAGACCCGGATGCCTTGCCGATGCCACCGACGTATGTCAGATCGAAGAGCTTGTGCGTCTCGGAGAACTCACGAAGCGCGCATGGGAGAAGGACGTTCAGGTCATGATCGAAGGACCCGGACACATGCCTCTCGACCAGATCGAGGCGAACATGAAGGTTCAGCAGACCATATGCATGGGAGCTCCTTTCTATGTTCTCGGACCCCTTGTAACAGATATCGCTCCCGGTTACGATCATATAACAAGCGCTATCGGCGGGGCGATCGCTGCTTCGGCGGGGGCGGCCTTCCTGTGCTACGTTACACCCGCGGAACACCTCGCGCTTCCCAATGTCGAGGATGTCAAGCAGGGTATCATAGCTTCGCGTATCGCGGCTCATGCGGCCGATATCGCCAAGAAGATACCTCATGCGCGTGACATTGACGATGCGATGGCAGATGCACGCAGAAATTTCGAGTGGGAGAAGCAGTGGGAGTGCGCGATCGACCCCGAAACCGCGAAGGCAATCCGTGACAGCCGTGCGCCCGAGCATGACGACACATGCTCCATGTGCGGCAAGTTCTGTGCGGTCCGCAGTATGAACAAGGCACTTGCGGGAGAGTATATTGATATCTTATAATGGGTGAAGGACGTTGCGTATTAATGTATCCGGGAGGGAATAATGAAAAAGATACTTCTTATCGGAAAACTGAATGAGGTATTGAAAAATGTTGACAGGACCCTGTCAAAGCATTTCCATGTGCAGATCTGTGATCTCCGCAGGGATACGGTTGACGGTATGCTTAAGGTAGTCGAACCCTCTCTCGTTATCATAAGCCTTGTCGGAGCGGATACTCCCGACATGAATCTGTTCATCACGTTATCCAAGGATTACGCAAGAACGCCTGTCCTCACCATCGGTACCGATGCGGAAAAGAAGATATTTTCCAAGTACTACGACAGACGGCAGTTTGAAAATCTTACCAGACCCTTAAGCAACAACGACCTTTTATCGGCCGTGTGCAGGAGGCTCGAACTTGTGTACACCGAGAAGAATGGAGAGGTTGTCATCTGTGACGCCGGCACAAAGAAGAATGTGCTCGTTGTGGATGACAACCCCGTTACCATACGCGCTATCAAGGGAATGCTCGAGAACGATTTTGCTGTGACCGTTGCCACTTCGGGTGCGCAGGCGATGACCGCCATCGGAAAACGCCGGCCCGACTGTATACTCCTTGATTATGAGATGCCGATCTGTGACGGAAGACAGACTCTTGAGATGATAAGAGCCGACGAGGAGCTCAGCAGTATCCCCGTCATCTTCCTGACGGCAGTCAGAGACAAGGAACACATCGAGAAGGTTCTGTCGTTGCGTCCTCAGGGCTATCTTTTAAAGCCTTCATCGAGAGACAATCTTATTGCGAAGATCAACGAGGTCATCTGAATATATTTCTGACGGCGTAGTGCGAAAGAGAGGGTTTATATGCCGCAATTCTTTTTGATAATGCAGTGGTTCAGTATCGGGGTGATACTGACCGAAATGATGGTTGTTTTCATCAAGATGAAAACCAGGGTGCATACCATCCTGCTATTACACTGTATCTCGCTGTTTATCGCAGCACTCGCTTATCTCATGTCGCTGTACTGCGAAACGGAAGAAGCCTACTTTATGATGACGCTCGTGGGATGGCTCGGGAAAGTGGATGGTATCATAGCGTCACTTATGCTTATAAGCCGTTTATGCGTCTTTAAGATTCCAAAACCGGTGATCTTCATCGAAGCCTTTTTCTTCGGAATCTCGAGTGTTATCATCATCACAACCCGTCAGACCGGATTGTTCTATACATATTTCCGCCTCATAAAAGAAGGAGACTGGCAGATCGCGGAATTCGGCCGTGGTCCCTGGTATTATGTTTGGGATATATTAGTTTTGCTCGCAATCTGTTTATGCCTGATCGTGCTTGTGAGATCGACTATTGTGGCTAAAGAGCATAACAAGAAGATGCAGTATGTTATGATCATGAGCGCTCTCTTCATAGAAATCGGGGTCGGTATTATAACTGTGTTACCTATCGGTAAGTACTACGATTTCAATCAGATCGGATACTCTTTCGTCTCAATACTGTTCCTGATCGCCATGTTCAAGTATAAGCTTATGAGCATTGAGGAAACCACCAAGGAGTATATCGTTGATGAGCTTTCAGCCGGTGTTATTGCTTTTGATGCGAACGAACACATAGTTTATTACAACAAGACCGTTCCGGCTGTTTTCCCTGAGATCGGAACGGATCCGCATGCCGTGATGGACAGGATAAAGAAATCCATCGAGACCGGGGATCCTATCACGGTCAACGACAGAATCTACACCTTCGAAGAGAAAGATCTGGACTCTGAGGACGGGACAGGCCGTGTGTTCGTTCTGACGGATGCCACCAGACATTATTACTACATGGAGGAGCTCGAAGGGCAGAAGAAGCTCGCTGAGGATGCAAACAAAGCCAAATCGGAATTCCTCGCGAGGATGTCACATGAGATCAGAACGCCTATAAACACGGTTCTGGGGATGGACGAGATGATCCTGCGCGACAGTACCGACAACACCGTCATGGACTACGCCATGGATATCAGAAGGGCCGGAAACGCGCTCCTTTCGATCATAAACGATATCCTTGATCTCAGTAAGATCGAGTCCGGCAAGATGGAGATATGTCCGGTTGAGTACGATGTTACGAGCATGCTTTACGACATCACCAATGTCGTATTTGCAAAAGCCACCGACAAAAACCTTGCCTTCAATGTGCAGATCGACGGGTCGATCCCGTCAAGGCTTTACGGTGACGATATCAGGCTGCGGCAGGTCCTTTCCAACCTGCTTTCAAATGCGGTCAAGTACACCCATAAAGGAAGTATCTCCCTCAGAGCGACCATGGTTGCGGAGAAAGACGGAAGCGCACTGCTGCGGTTTGAGGTAGAGGACACCGGAATCGGCATCAAAAACGAAGACATGGAGAAGCTGTTCGCCGCATTCGAGAGGATCGACGAAAAGCACAACAGAAGTATAGAGGGAACAGGACTCGGCATGGCTATATCCGTTAAGATCCTCGAGATGATGGATTCCAAGCTGAATGTGGAGAGTGAGTACGGCGAGGGTTCCCTGTTCTGGTTCGAAGTCGGGCAGAAAACTGTCGATGCGGAACCGCTCGGCGATTTCGACGAAAGGATCAAGAAGTACATCAACGAGCAGTACGTCTACAGCAACTCGTTTGAGGCTCCGGACGCACATGTGCTTGTTGTGGACGATAACAGCATGAACCGGAAAGTCCTCGTCTCACTCCTTAAGCCGACCGGGATAAGGATCACGGAGGCTTCGGGTGGAGCCGAGGCCGTGGAACTGGCATCGAACAACCACTACGACATGATATTCATGGACCACATGATGCCGGGTATCGATGGCATGGAAGCCATGAAGATGATCAGAGAGAACAAGGGCGGGCCGTGTGACGGAACTCCGATCTTTGCTCTGACCGCAAACGCTGTCTCGGGGGCTAAAGAGATGTACCTGAGCGCGGGCTTTGACGGATTCCTCACAAAGCCGATAATGAGCGACAAGCTCGAAAAAGCGATCAGGGAAACGCTCCCCAAGGAGCTTATTCTGCCGGCGGAGGGAAGGGACAGTCGCGGTGACGGCATAGGCGTTGATGCGGATGATCTGCCCGTGATCTTCGGACTTGACCGTGAGGTTGCCATGATGCGGCTTCAGGACAGAAAGGTCTTTATGTCGGTACTCGAGGAGTTTGGCAATACCCTCGAGACGCAGGCCGATACGCTTGAGACACTTAAAGAGGGGCTTCCGAAGACCCTGAACGAGTACAGGATCCAGGCTCACGGGATGAAAGGTGCAGCCGGTACGGCGGGCATCCTTACGCTTTCGGGAATGGCCGCGGTACTCGAAAAAGCGGCTCTTGCCGGGGACTTCGACACTATCGGCAAGCTGCACGGAGTGTTTGTCAGAGAGTGGCTCGACCTTCGGGAACAGCTTGGCGAACTTAGGGGGCAGGTCGATGACAGCGGAGAGGACAAGCCGAAGATCGACAGCGAGATATTGCGGGTCCTTCTCGAACTGCTCACCTCTTACATGAACGACATGGATCTGGACGGCGCAGACGAGACGATCAGAAAGCTTTCGGCTTACAAGCTTCCCGAAAAAGTCGAAAAGGATTTTGACGGCTTAAAGACGGCCGTCGCACAGATCGACTGGGACGGAGTTGGCGAAATACTTAAGAGAATAAAAGAGTAACAACATGAACAGTAAAAAAGTACTTGGAAACGGGCTTCTGCTTCTTACCGCATTTATCTGGGGAACGGCCTTCGTCGCACAGCGCACGGGCATGGAGAGCATTGAGCCCATCACATTCAACGCAGCGCGCATGGCGCTGTCGGCGATCCTGATCGGAGGTCTCGCCCTCGTGATGAGGGCAAAAAGGCGGAAGAGTCAGGACGAACGTCATAAAGAAGGGACAATACCGGACGTTACATCAGAATCAGGACCGGAAATGATATCGGATTCGATACCGAAAGCAGGTTCAAATGCGATATCGGAATCAAGACTTGAAAATGCGCCGGATGCAATGTCGGAAGCAAGATCGAAAACCGGACCGGATGTGATATCGGAAACAAGACAGAAAATCGGGTCGGATGTGATAAAAGAAACAAAAGCAGAAGACAGGAATACAGTTCTCGGCGGCGTGTTCTGCGGACTTTTTCTCTCGGTTGCGAGCATCTTCCAGCAGATGGGACTTGTCTATACCACGGCCGGTAAAGCGGGATTCATCACAGCAATGTATATGCTGCTCGTCCCGATACTCGGCTTCGTGCTCTTTAAAAAGAAGAATACATGGCTCGTATGGCTTGCTGTCCTGCTTGGGATCGCAGGCATGTATTTGCTGTGTGTAACAGGAGAATTTACTCTCGCACACGGGGACGCGCTCGTGCTCGTCTGCGCGGTCATGTTCAGTGGTCATATCCTCAGCTGCGACAGATTTGTTCGTCTCGGACGACCTCTAGAGATCGCCGCGATACAGTTCGTTACGGCAGCGGTCGTATCGTGGGTTGCAGCATTTATCGCTGAAGAACCCACACTCGGAAAGCTCGCATCGGCAGCAGTGCCTATCATTTACTGCGGAGTCATGTCAGGAGCGATCGGGTACACTTTGCAGATCGTCGCACAAAAATACACGGACCCCACCATCGCATCGCTGCTTATGAGCATGGAGTCCGTGTTCGCCGTCCTCGCCGGGGCTGTGCTCTTGAATGAGCGGATGACCGCCCGCGAGATCGTGGGTTGTGTCGTCATGTTTGTCGCTATCGTGCTGGTGCAGATACCGTTAAAAACTCGCAGGTAGAGTGGACCGGGTGGGGACGGGGGTTGTGGGTCATGCACCCCAATGACCCACAACCCCCGTCCCTCCCGGTCCACTCTACTTGTATTTCTTTGTCCACTTTAGCACCCACTTACCTTCAGCGGTTGCAGAGTAGCGTTTGATCTTCTTCAGGCGGTTGTTGCTGTCGTAGTAGAGAAGAACCTTGCCGTAAGGCTTGCCGTTCTCGTACCTGAGCACCTTGCGGATCCCGCCTTCGCTGTTGTAGTAGATCTTGTCGCAGTCCGAGTAATCTTCTAAGGGATTCTCTTCCGACTTGTTCGTGAAAACAAATTCATGGCAGTATGGCATGCCGGACTTTGTATACTTATACGTCCATTTTGTATCCGCAGGATCACCCTTGCCGCTTCTCCAAAGCTTTTGGCCGTGGCTGTTATATTTCTCCCTGACTGTGAGGTCGTAAAATTTTTCTACGGTCTGTTTAGGATTAGTTAGCCTGTCGCCGGGATCGACCACTTTGAGATCATAAGCGTCTTTGACCTCACCGAGACTTGCCGAGATGGTCGTTGTGCCGGCTGACAGCGCGGTAACCAGCCCGTTCTCATCTACCGTGGCAACCGATTCGTCACTGCTCGACCAGTTGACTTTGCTTTCTGTGCCTAACGCATATGTGTATGCCCACAGCTGCTTCTGCCTCCCGGGATAAACCCTGTAATCAAATTTGATCGCGTAGTTGTCTGCAATCCCCAGGATCCTCACGGGATCAACGATTTCGATAGCTTTCTGTGAGCCGCTACCTTCGCCGGCACCTGATGAACCGGTCGAGGACTTCTTCTTTCCGATAGCATCCCAAAACTCGTCAAAGGGCTTCGGGCAAGGTGTTTCCGGTGTAATGCCATATTTGTCGCAATAAGCAACGAATTTGTCAACCGTATCAAAATCCTCCGGGTCGAGCCAGACATACTGTTCGCGAGGACTGAATATCTCACCGAGTTCAACACCGGCGGCATATGTTCCCACACCGTTTTCGTAAGAAATATGTGAATTAAATTGTTTTTCTGCTGCGTGTGCGGTGACGCCCGGACCAAAGGCACTAAGCATGATCACAGCGATCATTATCGCAAGCACACGTACATGTGGTAAAGCGCGGGTTTTTCTTGATTTTCTCTTCATTCCATGACCTCCTTGGCAAGTCTCATAGCAACCTCGGTTGATGCTTCTTCTGTTTTAAAGACTTTCACTTGTATTCTATCACTTTGTACGGAGTAAGGGAAATCACGATGATCATTGAACGAGTTTTTGCGGAATTGAGATTACATTATTCTCGACTGTTCAGCGGTGAAAGTATATGGTAAAATACCTCTATACAGCAGATTGACTGATGGAGGAGAGAAAAATGTCAGAACGGGATATGGTCATCGAAAAATTGCGTTCGATATGTAAAGAGTATTCTGATATTCTTGGCGTTGTAATTCTATTTGGATCTTATTCCAGAAACGAGGCCACCGAATTGTCTGACATAGATCTCTATATCGAGCCAAAACTACAGAACATGACAACTTCGGTATTTGGGGCAAATAGGCGATATAAAGAGTTTAAATATGCTTTATATGACAATTTCCCTAATCAGTTTGATTTGCTGGCGTATGGTGGGAAAAAGGATGTTTCTGCTATGAAACGTAGTCCGTTGTGGAAGCAGATCGAGAAGGATGGTGTCTTGTTGTATGACCAAAGAGCAGAAGTTGTATAGAGCGTTGATATCGGCTGATTTGCGTCTTGTTGCAGAGCATTACAACGATGATGATAAAGCATTGAGATTACAAGCAGCATATCATATGCAGCAAGCAGTTGAGAAAACCATTAAGCTTAAGGCGGACATGGAAGGATTGGTGCTGTGGGGACATGATATCGATGTTTTGTTAAAGCGATGCGAAGATGCCGGGATTGATATTGAGCCGCCTAGCTACATACGGGAAAAGGCAGATGCAATCACGCGATGGGAAGCCGAGTGTCGTTATTATCCAATCACTGTTGTGAGAAAGGATAGCATAAAGAAAACTTATGATGTCATTGTTGATTGGCTTAGCCGTGGAAAAACAGGGAATGACTTGTAGGTAAAATAAAAATTGACCGGGCGATGATATTTCAGGGCTGACTTTAGCAGTCAGCCCTTTTCAGATTCTTAATACGATTTTTCTTCCGAAGCGGCTTGACGCAAGCCGCTTCGCGTGCTACAATCCGTAATTGCAGGCGGATGCGGGAGCATCTTTATGCGAACTAAAGGATCCTTATTAACAAGCCGACGGACAGGCGGGATCTGTTGCCGAATGTGGTTAGGAGCCACACCAAATTATTGATTGAGTTAAAAGCTCAAATTTTATAGGTTGATTTTTATTTTGTGCGAAAGCACATCATCTTGTGAAACGGTCAATAAGAGTACATGGCAGTAGTTGGCATGAAGGCTTAAAGAACCACCCGAGTCGGTCGCTTGCGACGTTTATAACAATACGGGTATTATCCTCAAAAGAGGTAGATCGGAAGGTGATGTTTCGCACATCACCTTTTTTGTTTTGTATGGGTGAATCGATCATTCGGAAAAAGAAAAGCGACTTTTGGTCGGGGAAGAACGAATAAATGGTACAGCGCGTAAACTGTATCCATAGAGGAGAAACGTAACATGGACAAGAGGAGTCAGAAGAGAGCACCTGTTTATGAGGCTCTCGAAGCATTTGCGAGAAAGAGGGTTGTTCCCTTCGACGTGCCGGGGCACAAGAGGGGCAGAGGCAATCCCGAGCTCGTGCAGCTCTTAGGGGAGAAGTGTGTCGGGCTGGATGTCAATTCGATGAAGCCGCTCGACAATCTCTGCCACCCCGTGAGCGTTATCCGTGAGGCGGAGGAGCTTGCTGCGGATGCTTTCGGCGCCGAGTACGCTTTTCTTATGGTGGGTGGTACGACGGGAGCCGTTCAGAGCATGATCCTCTCGACCTGCAAGCCCGGCGACGAGATCATCCTTCCGAGGAATGTCCATAAGAGCGCGATCAATGCACTCGTGCTCTGCGGCGCGATCCCTGTTTATGTTGAGCCCAAGACCGAGAATCGTATCGGCATCGCCCTCGGCGTTACTCCCGAAGAGGTTGAGAAGGTCATGATCGCTCACCCGAATGCGAAGGCGCTCCTCATCAACAACCCCACGTACTACGGCATCTGCTCCGATGTGAAGACTCTCACCGAGCTTGCCCACAAGTACGGTATGAAGATGCTTGTCGATGAGGCTCACGGAACCCACCTCTATTTCGGCGAGAACCTGCCCATGAACGCGATGGCAGCGGGCGCCGACATGGCGGCCGTGTCCATGCACAAGTCGGGCGGAAGCCTCACCCAGAGCTCGATCCTCCTTACAAACAACGGAATGAATTCGGACTACGTCCGTCAGATCATAAATCTCACACAGACCACGAGCGCGTCATACCTGCTCATCTCGAGCCTTGACATCTCGCGCCGAAACCTTGCGCTTCGCGGCGCGGAGTCGTTTGCAAAGGTTGTCGACATGGCCGAGTACGCGAGAAGCGAGATCAATGAGATAGGCGGCTACTACGCATATGGCCGCGAGCTTTGCAACGGCGGCTCAATCTTCGATTATGACGTAACGAAGCTTTCGGTGTACACGCAGGGCATCGGCCTTACGGGCATTGAGGTTTATGACCTCTTACGCGACGAATACGACATCCAGATCGAGTTCGGTGATATCGGAAACATCCTCGCATATATCTCGATCGGAGACCGACTCAGGGATATCGAGCGTCTCGTTAATGCGCTTGACGACATAAAGAGACTGTACGAGAAAGAGCAGTCACCCATGATCTCGGGCGATTACATCCAGCCCAAAGTCATGATCACACCTCAGGAGGCATTCTACAGCGAGAAGAAGCTCATCCCGCTCGAGGAGACAGTCGGGAAGATCTGCGGAGAGTTCATCATGTGTTATCCGCCGGGGATCCCGATCCTCGCACCCGGCGAGATGATCACACAGGAGATCATCGAGTACATCAAGTACGCGAAGGAAAAGGGCTGCTCGCTGCAGGGTACCGAGGATTTGGAAGCCAATAATTTGAATGTTCTCATCTGACAGAAGATGCTGATGACAGAATGATCGGGTCAATGAAGACCTTAGCAGTCATCCGCCTTAAATCAGATCATGTGAATTTACCCCGAAGCCGCGAAAGTGGCGTGAGGGAACATAAGCGTTATAGGAGTGATTGATATGGAATACTGGTTCTCAGCATATCATACAAAGAACGTCAAGCTCTCCATCAGAGCCGACCAGCAGCTCTTCTCGGGCAAGAGCGACTACCAGTCGTTCGATGTGTTCAGCACACCCGAGTTTGGCAAGATGCTTGTTTCGGACGGCGAGATCGTGTTCACCGAGTCCGACGAGTTCGTTTACGACGAGATGGTGACGCACGTGCCCATGGCGGTGCATCCGCATGTTAAGAAGGTGCTCATCTTCGGTGGAGGCGACGGCGGAGTAGCGACGGCATTTACCGCGTATCCCGAGATCGAGCAGATCGACCTAGTCGAGCCCGACGAGATGATGGTGGAGGTCTGCAAGAAGTACTTCCCCGAGCAGACTGCGGGCTTTGAGGATCCGAGAGTCCACATTTACTTTATGGACGGACTTCATTTCCTGAGTACGGTCCGCAACGAATATGACATAATCTTTAATGATTCCACAGACCCCTTCGGTCATGTGGTAAGCCTCT
>JAEEGK010014133.1_pt1 | contig 17877 bp, 16 predicted proteins | sample 8958771 | NCBI WGS metagenome assembly JAEEGK01 (sample SAMN16246547, study PRJNA631951) | gut metagenome | biome: gut microbiome; feature: rumen; material: SC-attached | host: Bos | place: Iran: Karaj | collected 2018-10
GGTCCTGCTTCCACAGGTCACTGCCATAGTACTCGTTGAGGGCGGCGATTGCCTCCTGGGCATCTTCCCACTTGTCGAGCGCGGCCTCGAGGCGTTTCACGGCCGCCGAGGCACGATTGAGGCGGCGCTCCATCTTGCGGATGCGCGCCAACTGTTTCTTATTGTCACTCATTGCGTTACTTGATGTATTTCACCTTGGACTCGTCGCGGGGCTTGGCTTCAGGTTTCTCGGCGGGGTAGCCGATGGCGATAATGTAGTTGAGTTTGTAGTCCTCGGGGATGTCGAGGCGGTCGAGGAAGAATTTGCATCTCTCGTTCGCCAGCAGGAAGCGCACAGGGCCACCCAGGCAGCAAGTGCCCAATCCCAGCGACTGTGCGGCCAGCATCATGTTCTCGCCCAGCAGACCGGCATCCAGCTCTCCCCCACCCTTGGCGGGAGTGCAAACGCAGATGAGGTTGGGTGCATTGCGGAACATATTCTTGAAATGGGCATCACGCTTCACCTGGTCGGGATTCTCCTGCTTGTAAATTTCGGTCACATCAGCAATCAGCTGCTGGTCCTCGACCACGCGGACAATCCACGGCTGGCGGTTCATGCCGCTGGGCGCATTGATGCCTGCTCGCACCACGACTTCCAGCAGTTCATGCTCCACGGGTTTATCGAGATACTGGCGCACCGATCGGCGTGCCATGATGTTGTTGATCACCTCGTTTTCATACACACTCTGGGCAGTCATACCCACTACGCTCAACATAGCCATAACGCAAAAAATCAATCGTTTCATCTCTCTTTAACCTGTAACCTGTAAACTGTAAACTTTAACCTTTAAACTATAAAACTAAAACACCACCTGACGCTCGGGAGCCGAGAAGGAGAAGAACCGTGCCGTTGCATCGGTGATGTAGAGCACGGCCATGTTGTCGTCATCGGCCTTGTACATCGACTTGAGGCTCTCGTTGCGGTTCAGGAATTCCTCTTTCACCGCCAGCGTCTCGTCGGGCACCAGAGTGCCGCTCAATCGCATCCACTCGCTGCCGTTGGACTTGAGGGCGCAGATCTCGAACTTGCCGTTCTTGGCCATCTGCTTGTAAACGTCTTTCACCTTGCCCGTCATGATGTACAGACGGTCGTTGATAATCTCTGAAACGCCGAAGGGACGCACGCGGGGCTGGTCGCCATCGGCTGTGGCAATGAAGAATGCGCCGCATTCCTTCAAGTAGGCCTGTACTTCTTGCATGTTCTGTTGCATAGTCTCTTTACTGATTGTATCGTTAGTTACTGTTTTGTTATCCTGGTTCGCGGTAGCCGGCGCCTGATTGTTCTGGCATGCGGCCAGCATCAGCAGGGCGGTAAAAATGAATAGAATCTTTTTCATTGCAGTCAAGATTGTTTAATACAATTACAAAGATAATGAATAGATTTTAATCGACAATCCGTTTCATCACTTTTTGTTGGATTTCACCAGGTTATAGGAGTTGAGGACCAACTGCTTGAGGAACGCGTCATCGACGTCGGAACCTAACTGAACGCTTATCCAGTGACGCTTGTTGCCGTTGTAGGGCTCGCCGATAGCCTGGTAGCGCGCTTTGAGCTCACCCATCTCATCAGGGTCGCACTTGACGGTAACCGAGGAGAAATCGTCAATGTTAAAGTAGCAGAACATGTGCCCGCTCACATAGAACACCAGAATCGTGAACTTCCCCCTCGAGAACTTCTCAAAGGGAGTACCCTCGCTCACCCCCGGCAACGACAAACAATATTCCCTAAACCCCTCAATATCCATTCCCCAATTGCTTTAATGCTCCATCAAAAATGCAGAAAATCTGAAGTACTACTTCAAAAATTCAGCGAAAATCTGAAGTACGTTCGTCATCAGTATAGTCTTTGAACTTGTGAATATCGCGTTTCATGCAGACAGGCTGCATTCATGATGATGGGCAAAGATAGTGTCATTTTTTGATATGTGGAAGGGGGATTCGGGGTTTTTATGTATCTTTGCGACAAACTAATAACCCAACTGAACATCAATATGACTATCAAAAGAAGAGTTGCGGCGATTGCCGCCGTGCTGCTAGCCATTGGTGCCACAGCACAAACCAATCCGCTGTGGATGCGCTTTAGCGCAATTTCGCCCGACGGGCAGACCATCGCGTTCTCCTATAAGGGGGACTTGTTTACCGTACCCGCTCAAGGCGGAACGGCCCATCAGCTGACCAGTAACGCGGCCTATGACGCCTATCCCGTGTGGAGTCCCGACGGGCAGCGCGTAGCCTTTGCATCGGCCCGCGAGGGGAGTCTTGACGTGTATATCGTCGATAAGGACGGCGGCACGCCCAAGCGCCTGACTACCGACAGCGGCAACGAAACGCCCCTGTGCTTCCTCGACAATGGTACGGTGCTGTTCGAGGCTACCAATATGCCCACGGCGCAATCCATCCTGTTTGCCAGCCGCTCGTTCCCCCAGGTCTATCAGGTGAGCACCAGCGGTGGCCGTGCGCGCCTGTACTCGACACTGCCCATGCAGGACCTGAGCGTCAATGCCAATGGCGACATCCTCTACCACGACATCAAGGGATACGAGGACCCCTATCGCAAGCACCACACCTCGTCCATCACGCGCGACGTGTGGCTGAAGCGCGACGGCAAGTTCACCAAACTTACCGACTTCAACGGCGAGGACCGCACCCCGCGCTGGGCACCCGACGGCAAATCTTACTACTACCTGAGCGAGCAGGACGGCACATTCAACGTCTATAAGAACACCATCGGCGGCAAGGCTGTGCAACTCACCCGCCACAAGGGCAACCCTGTGCGCTTCTTGAGCGTTGCCAATAACGGTACCCTGTGCTACGGCTACAACGGCGAGATCTTCACCCTGCGCGAGGGCAGCGAGCCCCAGCGCGTGGACATCACCATCAATGCCGACCGCAACGACAAGGAACTGATACGCCAGATCCAATCCAACGGTGCCACAGCCATCAGCGTGTCGCCCAGCGGCAAGGAGGTGGCCTTTGTGATGCACGGCGACGTGTATGTAACCTCGGTGGACTACAAGACCACCAAGCAGGTCACCAACACGCCCGAACAGGAGCGCACCATCGACTTCTCGCCCGACGGCCGCAGCATCGTCTATGACAGCGAGCGTGGAGGCATGTGGAGCATCTACCAGACCAGCATCAAGAACAAAGATGAAAAACTGTTCACCTATGCTACCGACCTGGTCGAGGAGCAGCTGACCAACACCGGCCACACCAGCATCCAGCCCGCCTATAGCCCCGACGGCAAGAGCGTGGCCTTCCTCGAGGACCGCGACACCCTGCGCGCCGTTGACGTCAAGAGCAAGGCCGTGCGCACCCTGATGGACGGCAAGTACATCTACTCCTACAGCGACGGCGACGTGTGGTTTGAATGGAGTCCCGACAGCCGCTGGCTGCTCTCGTCCTACATCGGCGAAGGCGGCTGGAACAGCCAGGACGTGGCGCTGGTCAACGCCAGCGGCAACGGCGAGGTGCACAATCTGACCGAGAGCGGCTACAACGAGGGCAACGCCAAGTGGGTGCTGGGCGGCAAGGCCATGGTCTTCACCAGCGACCGTGCCGGCTTCCGCAGCCACGGCAGCTGGGGCGCCGAGGACGACGTGTACATCATGTTCTTTGACCTGGACGCCTACGACCGCTTCCGCATGACCAAGGAGGAGAAGGTCCTGCGCGAGGAGGCCGAGAAGGAGCAGAAGAAAGAAGCCGACAAGGCTAAGGACGAAAAGAATGCCAAGAAGAAAGACAACAAGAAGAATAAGAAGAAAGGCGCCACCGAGGAAAAGCCCGCTGTTCCCGCCCTGCAATTTGACCTGGAGAACTGCCGTGACCGCATTGCGCGCCTAACGGTGAACTCGTCACGCCTGGGCGACTACGTGCTCTCCAAGGGCGGCGATACGCTGTACTATCAGGCAGCCTTCGAGGGCGGCATGGACCTATGGAAACACGACCTGCGCGAGAACAAGACCGAAATCGTCCTCAAGGGCGTGGGTGGCGGCCAGATGATGGCCGACAAGGACGGCAAGAACCTGTTCCTGTGCACCGGCAAGGGCATCCAGAAGATTGACCTGGCCAAGGGCAAACCCGAGCCAATCAGTTTCGAGGCCAACTTCAACTACCGTCCCCAAGAGGAGCGCGAATACATCTTCAACCACATCTGGCAACAAGTCAAGGACAAATTCTATGTCGAGGACATCCACGGCGTGGATTGGGAAGGCTACCGCGACAACTACAAGCGTTTCCTGCCCTACATCAACAACAATTACGACTTCCGCGACATGCTCAGCGAGATGTTGGGCGAACTCAACGGCTCGCACACCGGTGCCCGCTACAATCCCGAGGGCCCAAGCCTCAAGACGGCAGCCCTGGGCCTGTTCCTGGACGACAACTATCAGGGCGACGGCCTGCGCATCGAGGAAGTCATCAAGCGCGGCCCCTTCGACGTGAAGAAGACGGGTGTGACAGCCGGCTGCATCATCGAGGCCATTGACGGCAACAGCATCCCCGCCGGCGAGGACTACAACTGGATGCTCGACGGCAAGGCAGGCAAGCCTATCCGCGTCACCGTTTACAACCCGGCAACCAAGAAGCGCTTCGACGTCAACGTCAAGGCCATCAGCAAGGGTGAACAATCCGAACTGCTCTACAGACGATGGGTGGACCGCAACCGCGCACTGGTAGACAGCCTGTCCCATGGCCAGCTGGCCTATGTGCATGTCAAGGAGATGAACAGCGAGAGCTTCCGCACCGTCTATCGCGAACTGCTGAGCGACAAGAACCGCAACCGCAAGGCTGTCATCGTCGATGAGCGCCACAACGGCGGTGGCTGGCTGCACGATGACCTGTGCACCCTGCTCAGCGGCAAGCAGTACCAGAGCTTTGTGCCTCACGGCAAGGTGGTGGGTGTGGACCCGTTCAACAAGTGGACCAAGCCCTCGTGCGTGCTCATGTGCGAGGACGACTACAGCAACGGCCACGGCTTCCCCTTCGTCTACAAGGAACTGGGCATCGGCAAACTCATCGGCACCCCTGTTCCCGGCACGATGACCGCCGTGTGGTGGGAGACGCTGATCGACCGTTCTTTGATCTTCGGCATCCCGCAGGTGGGCTGCCGTGACATGCGCGGCAACTACTGCGAGAACACGCCGCTGCTGCCCGACGTCGAGGTCTATAACACCCCCGAGGACTACCTCACGGGCCATGACCGCCAGCTCGAGCGCGCCATCCAGGAAATGCTCAAGTAACCCATCAATACAACGAACTTTCAGGTCGAGTCCCAATCACGGGGCTCGACCTTTTTTCCACGACAACAACTATGAATGGGAAAACAATAAATACTAAGCTATCCAGCGCGATATCATTAAAAGACAACTTAATCAACTTAAACAACCTTTCTTGACAAGCGATTTATCTGATTACTCTGACTATTCATTAATAGGGTGAAAAAGCCTCTTACTCGAGATTGGACTCAAGAGGCTTGTAGAGACGCAAAATTTTGCACGGCTGTCCCAAGAAAAAATTAACAAATGCTCATATCGTATTGTCTTTCAAAAGGTAAGGGGCCGATATGTGATTCGGAGGATTTTGAAACAGAGTAAAAGGGCCTATTTTTGTAGAAATATCAAAATGCTACAAAATGACCCAAATACCATACGTATTGCCCCAACTCTGTACATACATTGACAGGGACTATTTTGAGATGCTCGTTAAACGGTATCATGCGAATGCCTATGTCAAGTCCTTCTCATGCTGGAACCAATTAGTGACCATGACTTGGGCACATTTGACCCGCCGGGTCAGCCTGCGTGACATTGAATGTTCGCTTCGGGGTCATCGGTCCAAGCTCTATCGTATGGGCATCGGCAGGAACGTCTCCCGCAACACCATTGCCAACGCCAATGCACGGCGGGAAGTGGCTGTATTCCGGGAACTTGCACAGCGGATGATGGAGAGGGCGTCAAAGACAAGCGTCAAAAACGATGAACTGGCCGAGATTGGCTCCAGGTTCAAAGTCAGCGGGTTCTTCGCAGGGGATTCTTCAACCATATATCTGGATCTGGGGCGCTTTGCGTGGTCCACACCGCAAAGGGGAAGGGGCGGCCTGAAGCTGCATACCCTGTACGACCTGCTGCGGCATGTCCCCACTATGGCCCTGCTGACGGGGCATGAGGAAAGGGACCAAACGTTCCTTGAGGATTATCCGTTCCGCAGAGGGTCAATTTACATGTTCGACAAAGCTTACGTCAAGACCAAAAGCCTAAACCACATTGACAAGGAAGGTGCATGGTTTGTCGTAAGGCTGAAAGCCAGGATGGCTTACGAGGTGATAAGGGACACACCGTCATGGGACACCGCGACAGAGGAGAATGATATGCGAATAATGGGGGACCATATCATCCAATTCACGAACAGATGGGCAAGATCGGGATATCCTGGTGAACTCAGACTCGTAAGATACTACTGCACGGAAAAGAACGAACTGATGATGTTCCTGACCAACAACTTCATTTTGCCTCCACTGATTATCGCTTTACTATACAGATACAGGTGGGAAATAGAGACATTTTTCAGGTGGATCAAACAGCATCTTCGCATTGAGTCATTCTTCGGGACATCAGCAAATGCAGTAATGATTCAGATTTATATCGCCGTGACTGTCTTCTGTGCATTGTCCTTGGCTGTTGATGATTTGAAATTTGAAGGCTCTCTGTATGACTTCAGCCGCTTGTTAAGCACTTCACTGACCGAAAAAGTATGGCTACGAGACTTGGCCAGTCAGTTTAATCTTGATGATGAAGATACGGATAAGGACGTGACAAAGTATGGGGTAGTCGGAACTTTGTTTTAATGAGAAATAGCAAAATGTCAACGGCTGACCCAAGAAATAACACTAAAACGTAATGTTAAAATTTTCTTGGGACAGCCGTGCAAAATTTTGCGTCTCTACTTATCGGGTCAGTTGGATATCGGTGAATTACTTGGTGTAGTTGTCAACGACTTTGTTTTTGTCGGGACCCCATTCGCGGTAACGTACCCACACATGGAGCCAGGCGCGGGCGATGGAGTCGACGGCATCGGCGAGCAGCTTGGCGCTGTAATCGTAGAAGTTCTCGAAGGCAGGCGTGAGTTTGTAGCCTTTTCCCGACATGTCCTTGGAGCCTGCGGGAATCATCTCGTAGGCCAGCATATAGGAGTTCTCGGTCACGGCGCTCACATAGTCCCAAGCGCTGTACTTGCTGTCACCCCATGCATAGATGAACGGACGTGAAATGATTTTCTCCTCGACGGTCTTGATGAGGTCGGTCATCTTTTCGGTAGCCAGGGGGTAGCCCTTGGGATCGTAGAAGAAGCGGTCATTGTCCTTATCAATCTCGTAGGACTTGTTGACCTCGTCCTCCCAGATTTTTTCTATCGCGGCATGCACCTTGTCGAGTTTGCGCGCATCGCAGTGCAGCGGCATGTGTGAGTCGGCAATATAGTGGCTCAGGATAAAGAACCTCATGGCCATGTGTGTAGATGACGGGCCGATGGGGTTACCTTTTTCCTCGCGGAACTGGATTTTGAAGTTATCCACAATGGTGTGGCACATGGCATTGACACGGTCGCACACGTTACCGCCCTCGATGACGAACGGTTCGTCATAGAGCGAGGATTTCTTCTTCATCATTTGGTAAATCTCCATGGTCTTGGGGAGCTTCTTGAACACGGGAGCAGGGAGATGTGGATCTCCAGGCGTATACTTTGCACCATGGCTCGAGCCCTGGTCACAGAGCACCTCATCGGGGTACCAGGCACCCTCCACAACAAAATCTCGGTAGTTCTTGAACCAGCGCACCAGGCTCCTGGCATACCTTTGAACCTCTTTAGGATGCTTTCCAGCTCCCTCGGTCACGGGAATATTACCCATATCCAAGCGTTTAATGGCCATCATGGCCAACCATGCATGAGTATATTTTTTCATAACGGTAAATAATTAATGGTTTTACATAAGGCCATGAGGCATGACCTCTCTCTATTCAAGATGACAAAGATATAACAAATACTTCAAAAAGAGAAGTTCACTTGCATAAAAAAATTAGACAACGGTAAAAATGATGAAAAGTCAGCCTCCATTATTCCAGATAACGGGAGAAGAATTTCCAGATTTCCTCACCCGTGTCGATGTCACCGTTGTGCCAACTGTGGACGCCGCCCACTACCTCATACAGCCACACGTCGCAGCCGGTCGGGCCACCCGTGTAGCAGTGCTTGATGATGGGGTGACCTCCACCCTCGCCTTGCAGGCTCTCGATGCGCTCGGTCGTCTCATGGGTACAGCGGTTGCGCGCCACCCAGTAGCCGATGGCTACGGGCACAGGAAGATAAGCACCCCAGCCGCCCGTGTTCTCCAGGTCGCCCGTCCACTCCGAGACGCGGTCCTCGGTACCATGGATTTCCATAAGGGGAATAGGCCGCGACGGCTCCAGCTGTTCATACATCCACAGCATTGTCAAGCCGGCGATGGGCGCTACGGCTTTGAAGGCCGATTGCTTGCTGTAGGCCATGAGGTAACACATCTCGCCGCCATTGGACATGCCGGTCAAGAACGTGTTTTTACGGCTCAGATGATATCTCTTTTGCACATAGCGCGCGATGCGGCACAGGGCTTTCACGTCATCGACTTTCCACCCTTGCTGGAAGGGATAACCCACGTTCCAACTGGGTTCCCCTTGAGGGTCTTTCAGTCCCTGGGGAAGACAGACGGCAAAGCCATGGCGGTCGGCAGCCGCCAGCATGGGATTCTCGCGCCAGATGCCTGCGCCATAGCCGTGCAGGATGAATTCCAGCGGTGCGTCTTTCGGCAAGCCGTCGGGCAGATACATGGCGAAGTGCCGCATGTGGCCGTCTACCTTGAGGGAATCGTCGACAAAGCGGCCCGCATGGCACGGCAGTGCCGCCAGGGTCAGCGCCAGCGCCGTCAGGACATATTTGAGCAGTCGTTTCATGATTCTTATGTTCAGGGTTCCAGCAAGACTTTACGTGCCTGGACAGTTCCGTCGCTCAGATGACTGACACTGATGCAGATGCCGCCGGCAGCGACATCTCTCGCGACACCCAAACCCGTCATCGGGTTGTAATACTCGGTGGTGTTGATCGTCGGGGTGGCACCACAGGGCTCGTGCAGGGCACCGGTGCCCCAATCGATATCTTCAAGCTCTGGCATCTCGCTGGGCTTGAGCGAGTTGCAAGTCATCATATAGACACCCATGTTGCCATATTTCAAGTAATTGTCCTTGCTGTCCACCGTCCACATGGCCACGTTCAGCCCCATCTAGTGGAAGGTCTTGACGGTATTGGCGTCGAAGTTGCCGATGGAGATGCTGGGCATGAGGCCATACTGGCGGCACCATTCCTCGTTGCCTTCCCAGTTGGCGTTACACAGCCACTGGCGAGTGAATTGCGGGTAATGCTCGGCAATGTATTCCTGCGACTTTTTCATCGACGTGAGGAAGATAGCCTTGTCGGCCAGTCCCTGGTCAATGACCAGATGGGCCAGTCCCTCGAAGTTACTCATGTCATTGTTGTTGATGCCGGTGGTCCACTTGAGTTCGATGACGGGGAAAACGCCCTTCTCGACACAGATGGCCAAATACTCGGCCACGGTGCAGATGTGGCCCGTGTAGGTGACGCCGCCGCGGGTCTGGGTATATTGCTCGGCCTGCAACTCGGCCAGGGTGGCATCGGCCACAGTAAGGTTGCCGCCCAAGCGGTTGGTTGTCTCGTCGTGGCTGATGACATAAAAGCCGTCCTTGGTCACGCGCACGTCGCACTCCAGCCCGTCATAGCCATACACATCGACGCCGTTGCGGTAGGCCTCAACGGTGTTCTCCACGCCGATGTTGCATCCGCGATGACCCACAAACAGCGGTTTCCACGCCCAGACTTCGGTCGCGAGTGCCAGTACCATCATGAATGTTATAAGTCGTCTCATCATCCTATTTGTTTTGATTACCGTCTGCAAATATACGAAAGAAATGACTGAAAAACATGCATTGCTTATCTTTTTATTATATCTTTGCCATAGTTATTCACCAAACATACATTCATTATGAAAGATTTCCAATTATCCTTCGCCTCGATTTTAAAGTATATCTCGATTGTTCTCATCGTTATCGGTGTGATATCTATCCCTGTCGCGATCTTCTTAGGCTTTGGCCGTGTCTTCAGTACCGCCTTCAGTGAGATATTCTGTGGCATGCTGTTTTATGCCTTGTCCATCATCGTGCAGGCAGCAGCCATTTATATCAAGAAGAACACGCCCGAGCCCCAAAAGCCCCAAAAGGCTCAAGAGGTTCAAAAGGATCAAGAGGATCAAGAATAATACGAACACCGTTTCCGCGCCAAGCGGTCAAGAGGATTGAGTTTATGCTTCTTTGGACTGCGGAATGACAAGGTTGAGGATGACGCCCGCGATTGCTGCCAGACCGATGCCGCTCAGACTGAATGAGCCCATCGGGATGATGGCGCCACCGATGCCCAGGGTCAACGTCACGCTCACGATGATGATGTTGCGGGTCAGATCCAGGTTCACCTTGTGGTGGACAAGATTCTGAATGCCCACCGATGCAATAGAGCCGAACAGCAGCATCATGATGCCGCCCAGCACAGCGTTGGGGATACTCTGCAAGAGGGCACTCATCTTGCCGATGACCGAAAAAACGATGGCGGTGCCCGCAGCGATGCGGATGACTGCAGGAGAGGTGATGCGGGTGATCTGCATGGCGCCCGTCACCTCGCTATAGGTGGTCACAGGGGGGCCGCCAAAGAGTGATGCCACCAGGCAGGCCAAACCGTCGCCCAGCATGGTGCGGTGCAGGCCGGGGTCCTTGACAAAGTCCTTGTCGGCAACGGCACTCACAACATACACATCACCGATGTGCTCAATGACCGGGGCAATGGCCACTGGAATCATAAACAATAACGGCTCCCAGGCAAACTGGGGCAACTTGAAATGCACGATACTGTCGGGCAACGCGAACCATGACGCTGCAGCCACGGTTGTGAAATCTACCAGTCCCATCAGGCAGGCCACAATATAGCCCACAACGATGCCGCACACCACAGGCACCAGTTTGACCAGTCCCTTACCGAGCACGAGCACAAGGATGGATGTCAATAGCGAGATGAAGGCCAATATCCAGTTTTCTTGCGCCATCTTGACCGCAGCAGGAGCCAACGAGAGACCGATGCAGATGATGACCGGCCCGATGACGACAGGCGGGAACATACGTTCGAGCAGATTGCGCCCCTGCCACTTGATGAGCGCCGACATGGCGAAATAAACCAGCGCCACGCCCGTGATGCCGGCGATGGTTCCCGGCATGCCCCACTGCTGTGAGGCCGAAATGATGGGCGCGATAAAGGCAAAACTAGAGCCTAAAAAAATGGGCACCTTTCCTTTGGTGACCATGTGAAAAATAAAGGTGCCGATACCGGCGGTGAATAATGCGGTGGCGGGGTCAAGTCCCACAAGCAAGGGGACTAGGACTGTCGAGCCAAAGGCGACAAACAGGAATTGAATGCCCACAATGGTTCTTCGGGCAGCGGACAGATTAACGGTTTCCATTACTTCTCTTTCAAAATATGATAAGCGTTTTATTTACCGCTACAAAGGTACAACCATTTTTCATATTATTGAAAAACGCAGGGAGTGTTTTTGTTTGGCCTTTGATTTTTGCCGGTTTTCATTGATTCGACAGGTATTTTAGTGAAAAGGCTGGGAAATATTCGTCGAGATTGAGTAAATTTGCGGGTACATTGATCATTAACAGGAGAAGGAATATGGATTTCAAAGATAAGGTTGTGGTGGTGACCGGCGGAGCTCAGGGGATTGGCCGCTGTATTGCCGAGGAATTCCGCAAGGCCGGTGCACAGGTGTGCGTGATCGACAAGCAGGATGGTGACCACTTTGTCGGTGACATTGCCGACAAATCGGTGCTGGAGCGGTTTGCCGGTGAAGTGATTGAGAAATATGGCCATGTGGATTACCTCATCAACAACGCGTTGCCGCTCATGAAGGGTATCGACGATTGTTCCTATGAGGAATTTGAGTACGCCATGAGGGTGGGCGTCACAGCCCCTTTCTATCTCACCAAGCTATTTGCACCGCATTTCGCCCAGGGTGCAGCCATCGTCAACATCTCGTCATCGCGCGACCGCATGAGCCAGCCTCAGACCGAGAGCTACACGGCGGCCAAGGGCGGCATTGCGGCGCTCACCCATGCGCTCGCCGTCAGCCTGGCGGGACGTGCACGCGTCAACTCCATCTCGCCAGGATGGATAGAGACCCTCAACAGGACCTATAGCGGACCTGACGCCATTCAGCAACCCTCAGGCCGTGTCGGCAACCCGCTTGACATCGCCAACATGGTGCTTTACCTGTGCTCACCCAAAGCCGGTTTCATCAACGGCGAGAACATCTGCATTGACGGTGGCATGACCCACCAGATGATTTACCACGGCGACCACGGCTGGAAATTGGAGAACTGACATGACAGCAAAAGAAATCATCAAATATATGGAGTCGTTGCGTGACGAGAAGCAGCGACAGGAGTTGATGCGGTTCTTCAAGACGGGACCGGGCCAATATGGCGAGGGCGACGAGTTTCTGGGGCTGAAAGTGCCGCAGACGCGCCAGGTGGTGAAACTGGTCGGCCATGACCTGCCTGTTGTCGAGGTGCCCGAACTGCTGATGTCGCCCTGGCACGAGGTGAGGCTATGCGGATTGCTGATGCTGGTCGAGAGATTTGCCCAATTGGCGAAAAAGAAACTCGAGAACGATGACGACGCCATCCAAGGGCGCGACGACATCGTGACGATGTACCTGAAACATGCCGAGCGGGCGAACAACTGGGACCTGGTGGACCTGTCGGCACCCAAGACAGTCGGCCACTGGCTGCTGTTGCCTTCCCGACTGGGCGACAAGCGCGAAATCATGGACGGACTGGCCGCAAGCCCAAACCTGTGGCGGCAGCGCATCAGCATCGTCAGCACCTGGAAAACCACTCAGGCGGGCGACCCGTCATGGTGCATGCGCTATGCCGAGTGGCACCTGCATCACCCGCATGACCTGATGCACAAGGCAGTGGGATGGATGCTGCGCGAGGTGGGCAAACGCGGCAACATGGACCTGCTGCGCGACTTCCTCGACCGCCACGCTCATGAGATGCCCCGCACCATGCTGCGCTATGCCATCGAGAAGATGACTAACGACGAACGCCGTTACTGGATGGCCTGCTGAGGCACGTGTGCCACTTTTTGGCAAATAAAATTTGCTTTTGTTTTTGACTTGCACTACTTTTGTCAGTTGATAAAACAATGATATCACCAAAATGAAGAGTATGACTAAGATTTATGTATTGATGCTGATGACATGGCTGTCGCTCACGTCGATGACGACCCTTAACGCCTGTACCACCAGCAAGAGCAACGCAGGAGCAATCACCACCAGTCAGACCGACGCCAACCCGCAGGGGACCGTCACTGGAGGCGAAGTCGTGCTGGGCGCTGCACGCACCAGCGAATATGTGCCGCTGCTCAAAGGCAAACGCGTGGCGCTGTTGAGCAACCAGACGGGTATGGTGGGCGACAAGCACACCCTGGACCTGATGCTGGAAAACGGCGTGAACGTGGTGACGATTTTCTCGCCCGAACATGGTTTCCGCGGCAATGCCGACGCCGGTGAGCACGTGTCGAGCGGCGTTGACGAGAAAACGGGCATTCCCATTGCCTCGCTTTATGACGGCAAGTCACCCATGCCCAGCAAGCAGGTGATGGACGGCATCGACATCATCGTCACCGACATCCAGGACGTGGGACTGAGGTTCTACACCTATTATGTGACGATGATCAACCTGATGGATGCCGCTGTGACCTATAACAAGCAATTCATGGTGCTGGACCGTCCCAACCCCAACGGCATGTATGTTGACGGCCCCATCCTGGACATGACGCTCAAGTCGGGCGTGGGCCGCCTGCCCATTCCTACTGTCCACGGCATGACGCTGGGCGAATTGGCACAGATGGCCAATGGCGAGCGCTGGCTCAAGGACGGCAAGAAATGTGACCTCACAGTCATCCCCTGCCAGAACTATACCCACCAGACGCGCTACACGTTGCCCATCGCCCCGAGTCCCAACCTGCCCAACATGCTGTCCATCTACCTCTACCCCTCGATGTGCTACTTCGAGGGCACAACGGTGAGCCTGGGCCGCGGCACCGACTGGCCGTTCCAGGTCTATGGTCACCCAGACATGACCGGCTATGACTTTGAGTTTACCCCGACCAGCCGTCCCGGTGCCAAGACTCCGCCGCAGATGGACAAGCTGTGCCACGGTATGGACCTGCACAACCTCGACCCCGAGGAAGTCATCGCCGAGGGCATCAACCTGAGCTACGTCATCGACGCCTACCGCAACCTCATCGCCGGCGGTCACCAGTTCTTCCTGAAAAGCAACTTCTTTGACCTGCTCATGGGCACCACCCGTGTGCGCGAAATGATTGCCGAGGGCAAAACCGCCCAGGAAATCGAGGCCACCTGGGAGGGCGACGTCGAACTCTTCAAAGTCCAGCGCAAACCCTACCTCCTCTACGACGAATAGTTCTCAGACAATAAAATAACCGTCCCAAAAACTAAGAGCTAACAACTAAAAACTAAAAACTAAAACAATATGACTCCCTGGATTGTCCTTGCCACTATCGTTGGCTACTTTATCTTGTTGTTTATCATTTCGTGGGCAGCATCGCGCAAGAGCGACACCGCGACCGCCCTGAGCGGCGGCCGTCAGGCCCCGTGGTTCATTGTTGCCATCGCCATGCTTGGCGCGCCCATCTCGGGCGTGACCTTCATCTCGGTACCGGGCATGGTCGTCACCAAGGGCTTCAGCTACCTGCAGATGGCGCTAGGCTTTATCGTAGGCTATTTTGTCATCGCCTATGTGCTCATCCCGCTATTCTACAAGCGCAACCTGGTATCGATTTACGGCTACCTGGAGCAACGCTTTGGCGGCAGCACCCACAAGAGCGGCGCGTGGTTCTTCTTCATCAGCAAGATGCTGGGAGCCGCCGTTCGCTTCTACGTCGTGTGTGTGACTTTGCAGCTGCTGGTGTTCTCGCCGCTGCACATCCCCTTTGTCATCAATGTCATCGTGACCATCGCCCTAATTTTCCTGTATACCCTGCAGGGCGGTGTGAAAACGGTCATCTGGACCGATACGCTGAAGAGCTTCTGCCTCATCCTGTCGGTAGTGCTGAGCATCTATTTTGTCGCCAAGGGTCTGGGTTATGACCTGAGCGGCCTGTGCAAGGCAGTAGCAGGCGACGACACGTCGCGCATCTTCTTCTTTGACAATCCCAAGGAGGGCACCTACTTCTGGAAACAGTTCATCGCCGGCATCTTCATGGTCATCGCCACCACGGGTCTGGACCAGGACCTGATGCAGCGCAGCCTGGCCTGCAAGAACGCCAACGAGTCGGCCAAGAACCTCATCGTGAGCGTCTTCCTGCAGGTCATCGTCATTGCCCTGTTCCTAATTTTGGGTACCCTGCTTGCCATGCACGTGAAGGCTAACGGCATCGCCATGCCCGAGAAGACCGACGAACTCTTTGGCACGGTAGCCTTCAGCGAGGGCATGCCCGTGCTGCTGGGCGTGGTGTTCATCATCGGCCTGATTGCCGCGGCCTATTCGGCTGCCGGCTCGGCCTTGACATCGCTCACCACCTCGTTCACCGTCGATATCCTGGGCGCTGACAAAAAGCAGGACGACAAGGCCCTGGGCCGCACCCGCCGCATGGTGCACATCGCCATGGCTGCCGGCATGGGTCTGGTGATTCTCATCTTCTACGCCATCAGCAACAGTGATGCCATCAGCGCGGTTTATACGCTGGCCAGCTACACCTACGGTCCCATCCTCGGCCTGTTTGCCTTTGGCATGATGTGCAAGAGCCCCGTGCGTGACCGCCTGGTTCCCGTGGTGTGTATCGCCGCTCCCGTCATCAGTTTCTTTATCCAGATGTGGCTCAAGAACCAGTTCGACTACACCCTGGGTTTCGAGTTGTTGCTGTTGAATGCCGCCTTGACCATGATTGGCCTGGCCCTCCTCATCAAGAAAAATTGATAGGCTATAGGTATTAGGTATTAGGTGTTAGGCATTAGGCGTTAGGCTTTAGGCATTAACTGTTAGGATGCCAACTAAAAACTAACAACTAAGAACTAAAAACTAAGGACTAAATCATGGCCCGCAATATGATCAACCGCTACGTGTGGCTGGTGGATACCATCAGCCGCTACGGGCGCATCACACTCAAGGACCTGAATGCAGCCTGGTTGCGCAGCGAAATCAGCGAAGGCAAACCGCTGGCACGGCGCACATTCTTTCACTACCGCGACGGCGTGGAAGAGATGTTCGACATCAACATCCAGTGCGACAAGGCCACCTTTGAATACTACATCGACGACACGGGCGGTGAGGAAAATGCCCGCCTGCTGTCGTGGCTGGTCGATTCGGTGTCGATGAGTGGCACGTTGAGCAATGCCCGCGACATCAGCAGCCGCATCATGCTCGAGAATGTGCCCTCGGCCCGCGAGCACTTGCCGGTGGTCATCGACGCGTTGAAGCAGAACCGCCGCATCCGCTTCTCTTACAAGAGCTATACCCGCGCACTGCCCACCGACGGCATTGTGCTGGAGCCCTACTTCGTCAAGATTTTCAAGCAGTTGTGGTATGTCATCGGTCTTAACGTCAAGGATAACCTGATCAAGACCTATTCACTGGACCGCATGAGCAACCTGAACCTGTTACAGGACTCCTTTGTCATGCCCGACAACATCAACCCGTCGGAGTTCTTCAAGGACTGTTTCGGCATCATCACCAACCAGAACAGCGCCAAGCGCATTGTCCTGCGCGTGGAGCCCACACAGGCCAAATACTTCCGCGCCCTACCGCTGCACAGATCCCAACAGGAAGAAGTGCACGACCAGTACTCCATATTCACCTACAGGATGCGCATCACCTACGACCTGAAAGAGGAACTCATGTCCCACGGCGCCAGCATCGAGGTGCTGGAACCCCAAGAACTGAAAACCCTCATCCGCACCGAACTCGAACAAGCCCTAAAGAACTATCAATAGCACTTGATGAAACGTCAATCTTTCATATTGCTGGCATTGTTGCCGTTGCTGCTGGCGGTTCAGGCCGACAGATATGCTTATGGCAGTACGAAGGATTGTCACATCAGTACCCAGGCCGTCATCAACATGATGGATTCGCTATTGGCCATCCCCTACTGCGACATCCACCATGTGATGATTATGCAACATGGCGAGGTGGTTGCCGAGATGCATCCCGCGCCCTTCCGTGCCAGTGACAAGCACACGGTTTACTCAGCCAGCAAGACTTTTGCCTCGATGGCGGTAGGAATTGCCATCGACGAGGGGCTGCTGCACCTCGACGACAAGGTTGTGTCGTTCTTCCCCGACAAGGTGCCCGACACCATCAGCGACAACCTGGCAGCGATGACCGTGCGCGACCTGCTGACGATGACTTCGGGCGTGGAGCCCGACTGGGCCATGCGGGACACGAGCACCGATTGGGTCAAGGACTGGTTGGCAAAAACCGTTGCCGACAAACCCGGCACACGTTTCCAGTATGACTCAATGTGCACCTTCATGCTCAGTGCCATCGTGCAGCGCGTGACTGGCAGGACGTTGCTTGACTACCTGAACGAGAAACTTCTTGTTCCCATGCAGTGCAAAGATGCTGAGTGGGAAATGAGTTCCGACAGCATCAACACGGGCGGATGGGG
>JAEEGK010014135.1_pt1 | contig 17876 bp, 13 predicted proteins | sample 8958771 | NCBI WGS metagenome assembly JAEEGK01 (sample SAMN16246547, study PRJNA631951) | gut metagenome | biome: gut microbiome; feature: rumen; material: SC-attached | host: Bos | place: Iran: Karaj | collected 2018-10
TGGGGATTGGGGATTGGGCCCAATCCCCAATCCCCAATCCCCAATCCCCAATCCCCAATAATTTATTAATTATTAATTGTATTTTAAATTTAATTTAAAAAAATAAAACAATTAAAAATATAATAAAAAATATAATTAATTATATAAATTATTTTTCTTAATATAATTCATATATTTTGTTTTTAAATTTTAAATTTTCTAATTAAATAAATTAATAAAAAAATTTTTAATTTATATTTTCTTATACTACATTTAATCCAACTTCTTCATTATTTTTATTTATACATAATAATTTTAAATTTAAATAATTCAAGATTTCTATAGATCTAACAACAACTAATAAAGCAATTTCAGTGAATAATCCAATACAAACAAATGCATAAATTAATAAAAATAATTTTTCATTTGAACAAAAATATGTAAATATTATTGCTCCATTTGCTATAAGTACCATTAAACTAAAATTTACTTTTTCTTTAATAAGAATACTAATTTGTAAATTTATAGTTTGAACAGCAAACATTGCAGATAAAGTAACCATAATTAAAGTAAAATATTCAATATAATAATATTTAGAAACAATAAGAGTCATAAAAGGACAAATAATAATTTGATATAATGGAGCCCAATCATATAATGCTTTAATAAATGCTTTGTATCCTGCTTTTCTTAAAATTGTTAATAAAGAAGAAACTACAGTAGTGAGCATTGATAAAACAAAAGTCATAAAAGCAAGAAAACGTCCTAATGTAAATCCAAAAAAATTTCTACTATATATTTCTGCGCCAAATAAAAATCCAAAAAATGAAAATAAAGCGACTAATAGATTTCCTTCATCAGCACCATTACAATATCCTAATGTTAATTCTTCAAAAACATATTCTTGATAAGTTAGTGTATAAAAACCAGGTAATAAAGCCATAAAATATAAAGGACTAAAAAAATCCGAATCACCTAACATTAATAAATGACTCATATTAAAACATACAATAATATTTGTAAAAACATCACAACCATGATCTAAAAGCATACCATATGCTGATGATGTTCCTGTTTTTCTTGCTTGTTTACCATCTAAATTATCTAAAGCTAAATATAAAAAATGTATTATTGCTTGTAATAAACATGTTTGTTTACTTAATTCCATATCATAATCATTTCCAACATCTAAATATGTGACATAAAATGATAAGATATTACATGCAAAAGATGCTAAAGTAATTACATTTGGTGCTAAATTAGTTGGAACAAAATTTATTAAAAAATTTAAGCAAGGTGATAAAATAAAACCATAAAAAATTGAATTATCTTTTCCAACATATTTAAAATTTTTTATTGTTTCTAAATTTTCTAAAGTTAATGTTTTTATACACATTTAATATTATATTTAAATTTAATAAAATTTAAATAATAATAATAAATTTTTAAATTTTTTCCTTTGAATATGAATTTTCAAAATATAAAAAATAAAAAATATATTCAAGATTATATTCATCAACAAATAGAAATAGATAATTTTTATTTAAAATTTATAAATCCTTTTCAATTTCAACGTTTAAGAGATATTAAACAATTACCAACAAGTTGTTTTTCATTTCCAAGTGTAAATCATACACGATTTGAACATAGTTTAGGCACATTTTCTATAGCAAATAAATATATAAAATTTTTAAAAAATAATCAACCTGAATTAAATATATCAAAAATTTTAATAAATTCAGTTTCTTTATCTGCTTTATGTCATAATTTAGGTTCTCCTCCTTATTCTTCAAGTTTTATTAATTTTTTAAAAGAAAAATATAATTTTGATTTCAATGTTTCAGAAATGAGTTATAAAATATTTGAAAATATAATAGAAACTGAAAATATTGATTATGATAATAAAGATAAAGAAGATGAACAATTTGATATAAATATATGTAAAAAAATAATAAGTGGAAATAAAAATATTACAAATTATTATGAAGAAATTGTAAATAATACCAAAAATGGGATTGATTCATGTATTTTTGATTATTTAAAAAGAGATATGTATAAATTTGGATTTCCTACTCAAGGAATAGATTTTCAAATTTTAACTAATAATGCTTTAATTATAGATAATAAAATATGCTTTAGAGAAAATGATATTAATTCAATTAATGATTTATGGAATAATAAAATAAATATGAATAAAAAATTTTATTTACATAAAGTAACTAAATCAGTTGAATTAATGATAAAAGATATTTTTTTATATTCAGATGAACAATTTAAATATTTAGAAAAAATAAATAATTTAAATGATTTTTTAACATTTACAGATTTTATTTTAAAACAAATTAAATTAAAAAATTCAAATAATAATTCATTAAAAAAAGCACAAGAATTAATAAAAAGAATAGAAAAAAGAAATTTATATTATTTTGTTGGAACATATGATTCAATTAATTTAAAATCATCTTTTGAAACATTTAATGAAGAAACTTTATTAAAATATACATCTTCAGATTACATTAATTTAACTAAAGATGATATTCGAATAAATAAAATTAAATTAAATTTAGGAAATGATAATAAAGATCCTTTATTAAACATTCCATTTTATAAAATAAATAAAAAAAATAATACATGTGAAGTTGTTTATAAAAAAAGAGAAGAAATTGATCATATGCTTCCAAATAAATTTGAAGAACAAATTATTATGATTTATATTACTGAAAAAAATGAAGAAAAATTAAAAGCAGCAATTGCTGCTTTAACTAATTATTGTAAAGATAATGGAACTCAAGCAAATATTTATAAATCACCTAAAAAATTAATGCAAAAATATAATTCTTCTTTATTCAGTAAAAAATTGTTTAATTAAATAATAATATAAATTTATTTAATAATTTTTATATATAAATTAATATTGAAAAATAATTTTTATTTTATTATATCAATTCTTTATCTTTATTTTCATTTTTTATTAAAGATAATTTTTCATTTGAATCATTATTATTTTTTCTTATTAATCTATATAATAAAAATATTAAAATTAATAATAATAATCCTCCTAAAATTCCACAAATAATTTTCCAATGTTTTTTAATAAATAAAACTATTTTATTTGAATTATAATATTCAATTGCATTAAATAAATCTACATAATCTCCATCTATTCCAATGACTTCATAATCTTTATCAAAAACAATAATAAATTGTTTAATGAATAAATAACCTAAATTTATTTCATTATTATATTTGAATCTTATTTTAAATTCAACTGTGTCTGAATTTTTTTGTTCAAATAAATCTTTTAATAAAATTCCATAACTAAAATGGTCAAAAATAAAAGAAAAATTAATATTTTTTAGTTTATTAAAATCTATATTATTATATAAAGTTATATTTGTTGAAAAATAATAATATCCATTATTATCTATATTTAAATAAAAAATATTTCCAAAATATTTATCTAATAAATCATAGTATACTTTATATATAAATTCAATAGGAATATCAATATAACTATAAGTGCTATCAAAAGTAGCATTTTTATTAATTTTAATTGGATTTTTAAATATATTAAATTCATCAGATTTATTTGAATAATTTCCATCTAATAAAATATAATTAAGTTCTATTGTCCAAGAATCATTATTATAATTAATAAATTTATTATCATTTACATAATTTTTTCTTGTAATATTAAATAAAGGAAAATTTTTATATCTCATTTCTGAAAAAATGTCACCTATAATTAATTCTCCATCAATATTATTAATTTCCTTTAATGCAAAAACTCTTCTATCTATAATTCCATCTTGATATAATTTTTCTAATAAATTAAAACTAGAAATATTTTCATTATTATTATTATAATAACCTAATCCTAATTTACCATCTTGATGAATATTATTATCATCTATTAAATTTAAACATTCAATGAATTTAAAATTTGTTATTTCATTATTATTTAAAAATAATTTATCATATCCTATTTTTCCATTAACAATTCCTTCAAAATTATAAATTGAAAAATTTTCATTTGTTGTTCTACTACAATTTGATTCTGATAAATTATATTTAGCAAATGATTTACAATTTGAACATTTTATTGAAGGAATCCATGTTTGATCTAATTTTATATCAATTTGAAGTGGGTAATAATTAATAGGTTCTCCTATTCCAATTGCAACTAAGAAATAATTTTCATTTTCTTCATATTGTAAAGGAAGTAAAATATTTTTTTGACTTATTTTATATAAATTATAAGAAGATAAATTTGAATTATTTTTTGAATAATTTAGTAAATTTTCAAAACTAAAATCAAAAAGATAAATTAATAATAATAACGTTATTTTTATAAATAACATATAAGGTTATTTTTATATTAAATATAAAAATTAAATTTATATTAATATTAAAAAATTATTTAATTTAAATAACAATTTCAATTAAAAAATAATAAAATTTCTTTAATGAACAATAATTTATATGATTCATCAAATTTTTATAGTTATTTAAATTTAAAAAATAATAAAAAACCAGAGAAAAAAAAAACTTCATATCAATTAATAGCAGAAGCATTAGAAATTGGTCATAAATTAGATTCAGATTTACGTAATTCAAACAATCCTCTTTCTAAAACAAATAAACAAACATTAGAAATTATATTCAATACAAATGATGTTGCAAAGGAAATTTTTTTATCAAATTTAAATGAAAAAAAAATAAAAGAAGTAACAGAAAAATTCACAAAAAAAGTTGAAAAAATTAATGAAAATTTATTATTTCATATTGATAAAAATATAGATAAAATTTCAAAATGTAAAAATGAAATTGAAATAAGTAAAAATAAAAATGAATCATTGCAAAAAATATTAAAAGATTTAAATGATAATTGTACAAAAATAGAAAATGAAATTCGTCAAAGAAATGATGAAATTAATAGTCTTCAAGTAAAATTTAGTATTTATGAAAAAATAAAACCAATTTTTGAAGAAATAATAAATGTTTTTCCTGGAAAAGATCCAAAAGATTTAATAAATAAAATAAAATTCAGCAAAGATGAAAATGTTGCAAAAATAAATCGAATTAATAAAATTACAGATAAAATTAATGAAATAGAAAATGACACAAAAAAAAACACTCAAAAACAAAACAAAACAAAACAAGAATTAATTCAAAAAATAACAGAATTACAATTAGACATTGAATCAAAAAATGAAAGTTACAAAAGAGAAATTTCCGATTTAGAAAATGAAATAAAAATTTATAAAAATTATCAAAAAGAAAATTTCAAAACAAATAATTTATTATATCAATTATTTTTAGACATAATTTCAAAAATACAAAAAGATAAATACATCGAATTTGTAAAAATTTACGGAAAAGATCCTTCGAAAAGAGAAAATTTTGATGCAGGAATTTATAATGAAAAAAAATTTAATGATTTACTATCAAATACTTTATTAAAATATGTGACTCATTCAAAAGGCTCATGGCAATTAAGACAAATAATCGCATATGCAAACATGTTAATAAGAAATTATTTAGAAAAAAAAAAAGAAAATATTCGTTTTGATCCTTCAGCAACTTTTCGAGAATTTAAAAATTTAATAGATAAAAAAGAATTTGATAATTATAAACTTGGTTGTATTATTCAAAATTTAAAAATAACTCAAGCTAAAAATAAACATATCATTAAAGAATTATTAAATAATATTAAAATGTGTAAATTAAAATTCAATAATTTAAGAAATAAAGCTGATAGACAATTAAGAGTTGATAAACGATCAAATAAAATAAATAATTTAAAAGCTTTAAATTATAATATTCCAAAAAGAATTAGTGTAAGTGCTTTACAAAGAAATAAAAGAAAATTTTTAGAACATATGCCTAAATTCAGAACGAATAAATCAATGAGAAAAGTCACTAAAAGAGAAGTTCAATATGATCCAAATAAAAAAAAATTTTTCATTACGAGCGATGGAAAAAAATATAATAAAAATTTGGAAATTAATTTATCTTCTAATAGCGATGATGAATTTGATATTAATAGTAGTGATGAAGAAAATGAAAATGATAGTTCTGCTTTTTCAGATAAATCTAGTTATCAAGAAAAACTTAAATTTTATGAAAATGAAATTAAAAAATTTAAAAATTTAGAAATGAGTAAAAATAAAGATAAATTAATTAAATCAAATGGTTTTCAAGGAATGAATAATTTTATAAGTGGAATTAAAACAATTGTTGAAAATACAAGTAGAGTTCTTTATTTTCAAAATCAATTTATTTCTAAACAAAAAAAAGAAGAAAGAATTAATTCAACTTATAATACAACTGTTTCTAATTTTAATAAAAATATTCCTTCATCAGAAAGAAATAAAAATTTGTATAATAAATATAAAGAAGATCCTAAATTTCAATATCATGAAATGAAATATAATGCACTATCAAAAAAAATATTAAATAAATTAGATTCAATGATGGAACAAGTTAAAAATTAATTTAAATGTTTTATAATATAAATTATTTTATTTATATTAAAAATATAATTAAATTAATATTATTTTTAGAGAATTTTTTATTTTCAATATTTTTAAATTGAAAAAATTTTTAATATTGAGATTTTAAAAATGTTATTAAAATAATTTAATTTAATATTTATTAAATATTAAATAAGAAATAAATATTTTTTTATCCAATTAAATATAAATTTAATATTATTTTTAATGAAAAAAATTCCATATAGTAATAAATATGTAAATACTTATTCATCTGGAATTGATTTTACAGCAGTTTCAAACACAAGAAAAAGTAAAATAAATTATTAATTTTTTTAGAAAGTTTTAATATAAATCCTTTAAAATTAAATAATAATAATAATAAAAATAGTATTAGCATTATTAAAAATAATAATAAAAAAAATTCTTTAAATAACACCGATTTATTTTTAAATAAAAAAAATCGTTCAATAGAAATAAAAATTCAAATTTTAATAAAACACATAAATTCACTTAAATATGAATTTGAAAATATGAATTCAGAACAAGTAAAAATTTTATATAGACAATTAAGTAATTATTTAGTAATAATAGATTCATTTTGTTTTTTTGCTGATTTATTAGTTGTTACTTGGTTATATTTTAATCATTTTCAATATAATTCTCATGGTTATAAATTAACAAAATCAGACAACATTCAAAGAATAATATGTTTAATTATAAGTTTTATAATAATTTTATCATTAATATTAAGATATATAATTCATAGAAAATATCAAAATGTTAAATTTATTTTAAGTTTGCGTCCAAACATTCCAAATCAACAAATAAAATATTTTAAATTATTATTTGAAATTATTTGTCATTTATTACAACCAATTCCTGGAGTTGCTTGTAATTTTAAAGTTGATGTTTTAGGAAACGAAGTTAATTATAGTTTAGATATGATACTTTTTACTTTAAGTATTCTTAGATTATTCGTTATTTTTAAAATAATTAAAATATATAATACGTATACAAATTCAAGGGGCCAAAAAATAAACAGTTTTTTTGGAAATACAAAAATTTGGACATTTTTATATCGAACTAATTTAAAAAACAATGGATTTTTAACAATCGCAATAATATTTATAATAATAGTTTTTGGTATTTCTTATATTTTTAAAGTATTTGAAAATTATCAAACAAATGAAACAACAGATGAATTTGGTAATTACTTTAATTGTTTATGGTTTATTATTCAATCAATAACAATTTTAGGCTTCGGTGATTTAACTCCATCAACAGTGATTGGAAGAATTATAAGTGGAGTGATGTGCATTTTAGGAATAGGAATTCAATCATTATTTACAGTAACAATGTTAATGTTTATATTTTTTATAGAAGAAAATGAACAAAAAGCTTTTAATGAAATAAATTTATTATACAAAAAAGAAGAAAAAAAAAACAATTATAACATATATTTCAATCAATATATTAAAAATAAATTTCATAAATTATTACAAAATTCTCAAAAAAAAGATTTAATGACAGATTTGAATGTAAAAAATGATTTAAAAATATTAAAAGAAAAATATTATTTACGTATTTTAGCTAGTATGAAAATTCCTTTGACATTGAATGAATTTTCTGATTTTGTTAATAAACAATGGGAGCCACAATCAGTTGATACAATTGAATGGTATAGAGAAAGAATTGATACTTTTAATTTATATTTAGATTTTTTTGTTGATAATATTCAACAATTTCAATTAGATTTAATTAATTGCTATTGTTCTAATACAAGAATGGTTAATTTAGTTGTGTTTGTTTTTTTATGTGGTAATATTTTTCCTTTGAAAAGTTATATAAATTTTAAAAAAGAAAAAGTTATTAGCATTAAAGATTTTGAAAAGTTTATTAAACAATTTCATTTAAAGTTCTTTGAAAAGAAAAATAATTTTGAAATTGTTGATAAAGATTTTGATAAAAATGAAAAGATTAAAATTGATATTTTATTTCCAAAAGATTATTTTTTAATAAGTAGTAAAAATGAAATTAGTAAATTAAATGAAGAAGATGAAGTTGATGATTATGATGAAGATAATTTATTTTCGAGTTATAATGATGATAATGATTTATTTGATAATAATAATAATTTTTCAGATTAAAAAATTTTATTTTATTCTATTTTAATATTATTTTTATAAATATTTTTTATTGTTTCATAAAAATAGTATTCTAATAATAATAATTTTAATTATAAATAAAAAAAAAATATTTTAATTAATATTATATAATAATATTTAATATCATTATTATTATTATTAAAAAATATACAAAAATAAAAAAATTATCCTTCTTAATTAATTTTTTTATTATTATTATTATAATTAGCAATTAATGATTTATGAATATGTGGAATTACACCTCCTCCAGCAATAGTAGCATTAATTAATAAATCTAATTCTTCATCTCCTCTTACAGCTAATTGTAAATGTCTTGGTGTTATTCTTTTTACTTTTAAATCTTTACTTGCATTTCCTGCTAATTCTAATACTTCTGCTGTTAAATATTCTAATATTGCTGCAGTGTAAACTGCTGCTGTTACACCTACTCTGTTTTTTCCGTTTGTATGATTTTTTAATAGTCTATGTATTCTTCCTACTGGAAATTGTAATCCTGCTCTTACTGATTTTGACATTGGTGGTTTTTTTCCATGAAGAGATTTACTTAATATTATTTATTTTTTGAAATTTAAAAAATTTTTTAATTTTTAAATTAAAAAAACTATTTTAAATAATTTATTTAAATGTCTTCTTCTAATTATAAATTTGCAAATATTAGATATTATAAAAAAGATAATAAAGTAGCTAATGAAAATATTTATTTTTCTGAAATTAATTTTAATGAATTAAAAAAAAATATTATAGAAAAATTAAAAATTAAATTTAATGAATCTGAATTTATAAACATTTATTTTGATAAAAAATTAATTGATAATCAAGAAAAATTAGATGAAGTATTAAAAAATAAAAATGATGATGATAATGAAACATTTATTTATAATTTTGATGTTATTAATCGAAAAGATTTTGACGATATTAATAAAATAAATGAAAATGCTGAAGAAACAATGATATTAAATAATACAATATTAAATTTAAATAATTTGATGGAAAATGAAATTAATTTTGATGATAAAAATATAGAACATAATAATATTGTTGATAACCCTGAAATTAATAATAATAATAAAGAAAATAAAAATAATAATATTAATATTAAAGAAGATATTAAAAATAATAATATTAATAATAAAGAAAATATTAAAAATAATAATATTATTAATGATGAAGATATTAAAAATGATAATAATAATAATGAAAATGAAAATGATAATGTTAATAATGTTAATAATGATAATAATAATAAAGTTAATAATAATATTTTAAACAATGAAGAACTTTTACAAAATTTTAAAAATTTGGTTTTTGGGAATATAAAAAAAGAAATGAAAGATTTAATTAAAAATGAATTTGATTCGTTTAAAGAAAATATTTCGAATGTGATTAAAAAAGATTTAAATGAAAATATTAAAAATGAATTTGATAATTTAAATAAACAATTGTTAATAAAAAAAGAAGAAGAAAATTCTTCTGATTTAAATAAATCAAATAAAGAAATTAATAATAATAATTATGAAAATATGATTAAAAAAATAAATATGATTGAAAAAGATATTAAAAATTTAACTGATTTAAAAATTAAAGAAATTGAAAATGAAAATAAAAAAAAGAAAAGTGAAAATAATAATGACAATAATAATATTAAAGAGATTAAAGTTATTAATAATAATATTAATAATATAATTAATGAAATTAAAAATAAAGATTCTAAAATAATTTCTCTTATAAATAATAAATTTATTGAAGTTCAAAATAAAATTATTGATTTAGAAAAAAATATTAATGAATTAAAAAAAAATTCAGAAAATCAAAATAAATATATAAAAGGTACTTATACACATTTAACCAATACTATTGTTAATGATAAAGAAAATATAATAAATACTAATGTTAGTTATAATAAAGATAATAATTCTGATAATTATAATAATAATGATTGTAAAATTAAAAATAATAGTGAAAATAATAATGATAATAATAATATTAATAATAAAAGAAATGATGAAAATCAATCTAATAATAAAAACAATTCCAAAAGAAATTCTATAAATAGAAATTCAAAAAATGATGAAATGGATTTTTATTATGATGAAGAAAAAATTTATGAAATTTCTTTTAATTCATTAGATAAAAGTAAAATTAAATTAACTTTTAGAAATTTAAATGAAAATTATACATGGGTTCCTAGTTTTATTCATTTTGTAGAATATTCTAATGAAAAACAACAAAATTTATATTTTGAAGATACTTTAATTAATACAGAAACAAAAAAAGGTAAACAAAAACATGAAATTGAACTTACCATTAAAAAAGGGATAAATTTCAAAATTAATCAAAATGATGATTCTCCTTATAGTTTATTTTTTCAAATTTTAGACCAAAAAAATAAACGAAATTTTTTTAGTTCACCTTATGAAATTAAAATTAGAGTAATTAATGATATAAAAAAAAGAAATAATCAAAATCCTCATACAAACCCACATTATGACATTGATGGACAAAAAAATAATTCAAGTAAAAATCCAAATATTAATAATATAAATAATAATAATAAAAGAAATGGAAGGAATGATAATAATAAAAATGAAAATAATGATAATAAATATAATAATAAATTTAATAATAATAACAATGTTTATAATTATAATAATAATTTAAATAATAATAATAATGGTAATTTTAATAATAATAATAATAATAAAAATAATAATCATAATAAAATCAAAAATAATAATAATGATGATATGAATGATAATAATAATAATAATAATTATAATAATAATAATAATAATAAAATAAGAGTTAATAAAAATGATGATATTAATGATAATAATAATAACAATAATAATAATAATAATTATGATTATAACAATAATAATAATTATAATAATAATAATTATAATAATAATAATAATAATTATAATAATAATAAATCTTATAAAAAAGATATTATAACCGATCCAGGTCATATGAATAAAAGCAAAGAACAAGAAAAAAATAAAAACAAAACATTACCTTTTGATCAATTTTTGGACACAATAAAAAAACAAGTTGGTGAATTATTTAATGAAAATAAAATAAAAAAAGCATTTGAAAATAGTAATGGAAATATTCAAAACGCAATTAAATGGTTATATACACAAGAATTTGATGAATAAATAAATATTTAAAAATATAAATTTTATTTATTATTTATATTTATAATAATAATTATAATATTATTATAATTTTTAAATAAAACTGAACTAATTAATTTATAATTAAAAATGGAAAATTTAAATATAACAGATGTTAATAAAACAATAAATTTAAACAATAATTCAAATGATAATAATGAAAATAATAATAATGAAATTAATAATAATTCAATTGAAAATACAAATAATAATGAAAATAAAAAAATTATTGATAAAAATACTTCAAAATCAAATGATAATAATTTATTTAATTCAAATTGTCAATTTTTCCAAAAAATAACAATAGAAAATTTTCCATCAAAAGATGATTTATTATACATAACTGAAAGTTTTTTTAAAAATAAAAATTATTTTCCAAAAATATTTTCAAATAATAATAATAAAAAAATTATTTATTTTATTTTAGACAACGAAGATTTTGCTTATAATTTCACAATGAAATTAAATCAAGAAAAATTTCAAAATCCTTCTTATGAAAATACAAATATTACATTAACATTCGAAAAAAACAAAAATTATAAAAAAGAAGATAAAAATATAAATAAAAAAAAACTAACAAATGAAAATATTAATAGATTATACAAAGGAATAAACCCAAATGAAAATAAGAAAAAAAATGATATTAATAATAATAATAAAAAAAGTGTTTATGAAGATAATAAAAATTTATTAATTTTTCCTTACGCAGAAGAATTTAAAATAAAAGATGAAAATATCAAAAATAAAACTAAAAAATTATCAGATAATGAACCTTATCAACCAAAAATTTTTAAATTTAGAGAAGTTAATAAAAATAAATGGGTAAGTTCAAGAGAATTTAATATTCTTTAAAAATATAATTAAAAATTAAATATTATTATTATTATTATTATATAATTTAACATTATTCATTTATTTATTTTAAATATATATTATAATTATAATAATAATAAAAATAATTATTTATTTCCATAAAATAAAAATACTTTTTTATTTAAATTAATATTTAATTTGATAAGTTGAGCTTTTATACAATTGTGCAGCTTTGTCCATTTTAATTTTTTCAAGCAATTCATCAGCTCTTCTTAAAGAATTTTTATAAGTCATTCCAAAAATATTTTCACTTATAATAGATCTATTAGTTCCCATATAACCAGGAATAGGATCATATTTTAATTCAGGATGCAATTCTTGAACAGAATGTTGAACTCCCCAATAAGCCATATTACTTTCATTAATATCTCCTGGTTTTTTTTCAATATAATCTAAATCATTACTATCTAAAAATTCCCAAAACTTTTCATAATCTCTTTCATAACTTTGTTTTTCCATAATACAATTTTCTTTATCAGTTTTTCCATGAACACCAAAAAATTTATTTATAGTATCAACAGGTATACTTTTTTTATATACTACATTAGGTTCACTTATACCTAACAATTGAGCAGTGCTTTGAGTTTTAACCTTACTTTGATCTTTATAATCCTCTCTTGCAGTACTAGTATATCTAACATAAGGAGGGACATCAGCTCCTTTTGGAATAGTTCCTGCTAAAGATTCAGCAGTTTCTTTTCCGTAACTTTCACCGAATTTATTTTCTGCTTTAATAGATGATACAAATCCCATATATCCTGGAATATGTTTAGTATGAACTATTCTATTTATGAATTCCTCTTTTTGAACGTGTGGTATATGTCCGGTATAACCTGACATATATGCTGGAATATAGGGAGTATATGTTTGGTAGAAAATTTGTTCTTTAGTTGATGTTGGTGATAGAGTTGCCATTTTTGATATTAATTTTTATTAAGTTATATAATATTTAATTAATTATTCATTTTTAATAAAATAAAATTATTTAATAAAAATTTTGAAATTATCAAATGATTTTAATAATAATAATATTTAATAATATTAATAATATAATAATATTATATTAAAATTAATATTTCAAAAACACTATTTAAATCAAATTAATAAATATCAAATTATATTTTAAATATGAGTAGACCACATTGTTTCTTTGATATGACTGCTGGTGGACAACCACTTGGTAGAATTGAATTTGAATTATATAGTGACGTTGTACCAAAAACCGCAGAAAATTTCAGAGCTTTATGCACAGGAGAAAAAGGAGGAAAATTAACATATAAAGGATGTCCTTTCCATAGAATTATCCCACAATTTATGTTACAAGGAGGTGATTTTACTAATAGAAATGGAACAGGTGGTGTTTCAATTTATGGTAGCAAATTCGCAGATGAAAATTTCAAACTTTCTTTTGATAAAGTTGGTTTACTTGCTATGGCTAATGCTGGACCTAATACTAATGGAAGTCAATTTTTTATTACCACTGTTCTTACTGATTGGTTAAATGGACATCATGTTGTTTTTGGAGAAGTTGTTAAAGGAATGGATGTTGTTAAAGCTATTGAAAAATTAGGATCTCAAAGTGGAAAACCAAAAAAAGAAGTTCTTATTGCTGATTGTGGTGAACTTAAATAAATGAAATGAAAATAAATTAATATTATTATTTTTTATTAACTTAATATTTTAAAAATTTTTGGTTTAAAATTATCATTTTTATTTTTAAAGATAATGAATATTTAATTATGAAAAATATTGAGAAAAAAAATGTTTATTTTTTTTTAATTTTTGGATATTTTTATTTTTTTCTATTTTATATCCTTGTTTTTTTATTATAAAACGTAAGCATTTTAAAAAAAAATATATTTTTATTTTAATTTTAATATTAATTTGAACTATATAATTTAAAATTAAATATAAATATATTAATTTTTATTTATATTAATAAATAATTATTCATAAAATTCAATTTCTCTTAATTTTTTTAAAATAGCAGTTTTTGATGTTTCAATAACTTCTCCACCAATAATTAATTCATCTAAAACAGCATAAACCTTATAAAAATTATAAACAACATCGAGTTCACAAACTGAACCAAAATATTTATCAAGAATTTCAACGAATAAATGAATTAATTCTAAACAACCTAATTCATTTTCTAATGAATCTACTCCCATAATAAAATAAAGAGAGGCATATTTTTTGTAAACAACTTTATAATTTCTATATTCTATAATATTACTTTCTTTAATATCTCTTAAAATTATTGTTCTATAACATTCATTTTGAATTTTTATTTTTTCTTCATCATCTAAAGACATGTACCATTTGCTTAAACGAGTGCGACCTTGTTTGTTTTGTAAAATAATAAATTTAATCTATAAAAAATTTATTTAATATTTTACTGCCATGAATTTAGATTTTAAATAAATAATATAAAATATTTTTATAAAATAAAATATTATATTTTTTAATGAATATTTCTAGTAATAATTTAGAAAACAATAACAATATTATTAATAAAGAAAAAAAAGCCAAAAAAAAAATAATAGATTTTACCAAAACAATTCCAATGGCATTTAAATTCATGTATATAGGAGAAAAATACGACGGTTTAGTAATACAATCCACAACGAAAAATACAATAGAAGAAAAAATATTTTCTGCACTTAAAAAAGCGAATTTTTTAGAAAATAAATCAACAGAAGAATTAATATCCTCATCTAATTATTCAAGATGTGGTAGAACAGATAAAGGTGTATCATCAACAGGAAATATTTTTTCTTTAAATATTAGATACAACGAAAATTATAATTACACAAAAATTTTAAATAATCTTTTACCAAATGATATTAATATATTAAATAACATTATTGTCGATGATTCTTTTGATGCAAGATTTTCATGTTTATACAGAGAATATAAATATTTTTTTATTAAAGAAAATTTAAATATAGACATTATGAAAAAGGCATGTGAATTATTAAAAGGTGTTCATAATTTTAAAAAATTTTGTAAAATAGATAAATCAGATGAAAATTGGGAAAATAAAAATTATGAAAGAAGAATTTATGAAATAGACATTAAAAAAGTTGATGATATAAATTTTAATTTATTTAATAACGAAGAATATTATTCATGCTATTATTGTATAATAAAAGGAAGCGCATTTTTATGGCATCAAGTTCGATGCATAATGAGTATTCTTTTTTTAATAGGAAATGAACAAGAAGAAATTTCAATAATAAATGAAATGTTGAATGTTCCTTTAAATAATAATAAAGAATTTTTTTATAATCTTGCTGATGAAAAAAATTTAGTTTTGACTGATTGTGTTTTTGAATTTTATAATTTTCAAAGTAATAATGAAGAAAATTCTTGTGAATCGTATTTTAAACTTGAAAAATTATATAAAAATAATTTAATAAATAATATGATTAATTTACATAGTATAAAAATATTAATAAATAATAATAATGTTTTTTTTAAAGAAATTAATTTTAAAAATATTTTTAAAAAAATAAATAATCAAAGAAAAATTAAAAAATATACAAAAATGCTTAATATAAAAAAAAATAGAAATAATAAACATAATTAAAATATTATTTTTTATTAATTTATATTGCTATTTTTTAATATAATAAATATTACTTTTTTTTATTAATAATAATTATTTTATTTTATTTTAAAATGAAAAAAAATATGAAAGATATTATTTATAATGGTAAAATAAAAAATTTTTCTACAAATAAAAGTTTTAATAATTTTTTATTTAAAATAAAAAATGAATTTAAAATTCATGATAAAATTGAATTATATGCAAATGTAAAAAATTCAAATAAAAATAAAAAAATTGAAACAGAAAATGATTTTAAAAATATTTTAAATAATAATGATTTTGAAAATTTTATTGTATATGATTCAAAAAATAAAAATATAAATGAAAGCCACGAGTAAAATAATATTTTATAATAATATAATATAGTTCTAATTTACAAAATTTTTATAATATAAGTAACTATAATTTATTTATTCATGGTAATAACAACAACAATATTAATAATAGTAATTATAATAGTAAAAAATTTATAAACAATGATTCTAATAGTAATATTAGTACAAATCCACAAAGTTTAATACCAATACCAACTATTAAAGAGAGTTTTAGTTTTTTAGAAAATAATCTTAGAGAAGAATTTTTAAAAAAATTTGATATTTTTGAAAAAGAAATAAAAAATATTAATAAAAGATTAGATAAAATAGAACAAAAACAAAATGAACTAACATTAGCATTAAGTAATTTTAAAAAATTTGAATCAGATAATAATTTACAATTTAAAAAAATAAGAAATGATTTATATAAATTACAAAATTCACACAAAGAAGATTATGAAATTAAATTTTTAATAGACGAAAATGACTTTCCAAAAATAAATAAAAAAGATATCGAAAACAATGAAGGAATTCCATTTAATTTTAAAGTTATTAATATAGGTAAATATGAAATTTCAAATTTAACTAAAATAATATGTAATTCATTAAATAATGAAATATTTTTTTATTCTATTCAAATTAAAGAAGGTAAAATAATTTCCATGTTTTCAATATTTAATGAAAATAATTACGAAAATTATGATGAAAAAAATTATTTAATTCCAGGCGAAATAATTGAATTAACAATTAAAATATTTTTTATTGATAATATTGAAATTACATCTAATGAATATTCATTAAAATTAAACATTGAAACTTCTGATAATATTATAATAAAATATGATGAAGTTATTATTAAAGTTTTAATTGAAAAAGATGATGAAAAAGATGTTATTATTTCTTCAAAAAATAAAATTAATTTTGCTTCAAATTTAATAAAATTAAATAATTCTAATACTATAAAAATAGAAACAGAAATTGATAATGATGATTCAGTTAGAAGTGAATTAAAAAAAAATATTAATGATATAGATTTAAAAAAAGGTTTTAAGGGGATAATAAATAATTTAATAGAAAAATCTACTAATAATAATTCTTCAAAAAAAGATAGTAATATTGAATCTAATAATATTTTATCAAATGAAAGTAATAATATAAATAATAATAATAAAATGTTAAAATCTGAAAATATTGAAAATACAATAATTGTTCAATATAATAATAATAATAATAATAATAATAATAATAATAATAATAAT
>JAEEGK010014136.1_pt1 | contig 17876 bp, 12 predicted proteins | sample 8958771 | NCBI WGS metagenome assembly JAEEGK01 (sample SAMN16246547, study PRJNA631951) | gut metagenome | biome: gut microbiome; feature: rumen; material: SC-attached | host: Bos | place: Iran: Karaj | collected 2018-10
AATTATATATAAATATATACATATATAATATTCTAAAAAATATATATTCTAAATTTATATTATTTATAAGTTAATATAAAAAAAATTTTTTTATTTAAAAATTTTTATTTTATTTTAAAATAATTTAATTTTCATTATAATATTATTTTTTATAAAATTATTAAAAAAATAATAAATGGAAAATGAAATTTTATCAAGAATAACAAATTTAAAAAATTTTATTATTTATGGAATTAATAATTATAATGATTTTCTTAAAGATAAAGATATATTTTTAAATAATTTAAATGAAATAGAAGATAAAATTAAATATTATTTTAAAATATTTAATATTAATTCTTCAATAAATATTAACAATAATAATAATAATCCATATTATATAAGATATACTTCATCAGATAAAAAACTTTTAGAAAATTACGATAACATTAAATTACATTATAATTATGATTTATTTGACTTTAAATATTCTCCAATAAAAAATAATTTAAATACAATTTCTGCAGAAAAACATTATTCTCAAATTTTAAATAATAATAATAATATAACTAAATTATATTTTCCTATTACAAGTAATTTAAATAATCATAATAATAATAATAATTCATTAAAAGATTTATTCAAACATAATAGAAATAATTCAACAAAAATTAATAATGATTTTTTTATTAATAAGCATAGTTTAATTCAAAAAACTGATAATTCAAATATAATTTCCTCAAATAAAAAAGAAAATAAGCATAATTTAAAATTAGAAATTAATAATAATAATGAAAAAAATTATTTTTTAGATAAATATAATTTTTATGAAATTAGTGAAAAGAAAAAAAATAATTCAAATAAAAATAAAGATTTTAGAAGTATTTCATGTGAAAATAATAATGAAAATAAATTTCAATATAATAATTATTTTTATGACAATAAAAAACAATTAGGAAAATCTAATTCATATTCTTCACTTTTTAATTTAAAAAATAATAAATTTAAATCTTCTGTTAATAAAGATTATAATAATAATATAAAAAATACAAATATTCCATATTTAAATTATTATAATAATAAAAATAATAATAATAATAATAAAAATATTAATAATAATAATAATAATAATAATAATATTAATAATAATAATAATAATACTAATAATAATAATAATAATATTAATAATAATAATAATATTAATGATAATAATAATAATAATATTAAAGGTATACCTCAAATAAAAAGTAGGAATCCTAGTAAAGGTATTTTTGATGCTTTTAAACCTCATAGAAAATATAAATCTTTAGGAATGAAATTTTCACAAGGATTTAATTAAATTAAATATTTTTCTTATAATTATATATAAAATGTAAAGCTTATGCTAAAATATCTAATTGAAAAATTATTAAAAAAAAAATAATCTTTAAAAAAATAATATATATAAATATGATAAAATCGTTTGAGATAAATAAAAATAATATTAAAGAAAATATCTTAAATTAAAAATTAAATAAAAATACCTATATTTCATTTTCAAAAAATTCAATATAAGTTTCAGATCTATTAATATATTGTTCGATATAATTTTGTGATTCATTTTCTTTTCTTAATTTTTCCACAGCATCTTCAAATTCTTTAGAAAAAAAATATTCATTTAAAATTTGTTTATATGTTAAAGAACAAATATTATTAAAATTAGCTTTTTTATTAATTTCTTCATTTTCATTTATATAGTCTAAAACTTTAATATTTTTTTCATATTTTTTTGAATCAACTTCTACCTTTTTTTTGTTTAAAAAATTTGTTGATAATATTTCTTTATATGTCATTTGTAAAGCTTGTTTATTTATTCCTCTTGTAATATTACTTATAAAACTCTGAGGAAGAAAATCAAAAAATTTTTTAGATCCTGCTTTTTTTAATTTATCATTAATCCTATTCTTTAAAGTTTTGTGAAATCTTGATTTTATTTTTTTTCTTATATCATCAGGTTTTTCTTTTCTTTTCTTTTTTTTTTTTGTATGAATCTTTTCTGAATCTTGTGATAAATTATCTGAATTATAATTATTACTTTTAATATCTGTTATTTCATTTTTTTCATCAATAATAAATCTTTTCTTATTTAAAAACACTTTTCCGCTTCCTTCGCTAAATATAAAAAATTGAGAAGGCTTTTCATTTTTTTTTATTTTCTCACATTCAATCAAATTAGGTTTTTCTTCTATTTTTTCTTTTGGTTTATTTTGAATTTCAATTACAATATTTTCTATTATTTCATCTTCTTCATCACTAACAACATTCACTTCATTAAACACAATTGGACATATAGAAGGATCTATATATGGGTCTATTTCGTCTTCTGTTACTATTTTTTTTGAAGTTTCAGGAAATATTATTTCAAAGTAACGTTCAAAATCGTCTAGATCGCCCGGGCTGCTGGCCATTCCTTCGCCTGATGAATTTATTTGTTCATTTTCATTTGAATCTGAAAATTGACTAGCTATTTGATCATCATAATTACCCTCCCATTCATTTAGATTGTTCATTAGATTTTTAATTGAGAAATTATTATATATAATATATATGTAAAGTAATTATTCTTTGTTTTTTTTCTTTTTGATTCAATTAATTTCCAAAATCTTAAAAAAATTAATAATATGATTAATAATTATAAGAAGATAAATAAAATGTAAAAATTAAAATTAATACAATAATTAAATTATAATTAATAATAAAATATAAAAAGTAAAATAAAATATATTTAAAACAATTATTATTTTTCATTTTCATTTTTGAAATTATTCAAAGTTAAATAAAAAACTAAAATATCTCCAATTTGAATTTCAACTCCTTTTCCAATATCAATAATTAATCCGTTTTTTCTTATTTCATTACAGATTTTTTCATTTTTTTCTAAAACACTTAAATTAATTCCAATATTATTTTTACTTATAAAACCAGATTTTTTTGCAGTAAAATACATTTTAATAATATAAAACCCAACGTCATCAAATTCAATTTTGTTTACATTAAAATTATCATTAAAATGATTTATAAACTCTTTTATTTTATCTGATATATTTTTATCTTTTAATCTTGATTCATCATTCCATTTTGTTTTTATTAATTCCATTTCACAAAATCTACTTAAATCAAAATCACAAAGTTGTTTATCCTTTACTTTTTTAATTTTATAATTTTCATAATCAATATAATTTACAGTTTGATTAGATAATATTTTTATTGGTTTCCAAATAAAATTTTCAAAATGAATAAATCCCATAGGAGATAATACATTTACTGAAATTTCAAAATAATCATTTAATTTAAAAGGTATTATTGGCATTGAATAAGAATTATTTTTATTTTGATCATAATTAAAATATGTATTTTCTTTTAAAATCCACCAAATTTGATTTTTAGTACTTTTATATTTATAATCAAATCTATAAACATTTCTTATTAATTGTTCTTTTTTTCTCATTTGAATTGTACTTAAATTATTTTCTATTTCTATTGTTTTATCTTTATAATATGAATCTAATAATAATTGAGCTTTAATAACTAATAAAATATTAAAATTTCTATTATCAACACATTTAAATATTATTTTAGTAGATTCTAAATAAAATTGTTCTTTGAATTTATCTCTAAATGGATTTATAATATATTTCTTACAATTCTCAGTAAGAAAATTCCTTAAATTATCTCTTGAAAATCTTATACTATGATAAATACCATAAATATCCATTGGTTCTAAAAAAGAATATAATTTAACTAAAGATTTCTGATATTTAGATAATTTAAATATATCTATGTGTGTATCATGAAGGAATTTAAATTTTAAAGTTTTTATTTTTTCATCTATTGATTGAACTATTTTATTTGTATCAGTTGTAGATAATAATAAATCATTATTATTAAATCTATTTGAATGTAACGGAGAATTTATTGTTATTATTGGATTAAAAGGAAAAGAAGAAACTGAATCTGTTGTTTTTTTAAATAATTCTTCTCCTTTCTTTTTATTATTATTATTCTTTCTACTTTTTCTTAATAAAGATAATATTCCTTTATTATCATCATTATCAATTATTTCACTATTATTTTTATTTTGTTTTATATTTCTTTCTGAAATAAATGAACTATTTATATTATTACTTTTACCATTAAAAGAATGATGACCACTTATTTTACTTGTATTTAAATTATTATATTCATATATATTTCTTTCAGTGTTTAATTTTTTTAACATTTCTTCTAATTTTTTATTTCTTGGTTCAAAATGCTCTACTATATCTTCACTATTTAAACTTATTGTTGTTTTTTTTATATTATCTAATTTAATTGGTTTTTCTTTTTCTTTTTTATTTGATAATGACTTTGGATTGTTTATTTGAGCATTATATTTCTCTAACATTTTTTCTAATTCTTTATTTCTTCTCATTTTAATTTAAAACGATTTTTAAAAATAAATTAAATTAAAATAAAATTTTTCTCTCTGTTTTTGAGTGTATTATCTTTAAATAATTAATTTAAATATTATTAAATTAATATGTCTCAGGGAGAAGAAAAAAAGAGTGAATCAATTAAAATTGTGTCTAACAAACTAAAGGAAAATTTATTCAACAAAATAGGAGAAATTTATTCTTTTTCAGAAAATTATTTAGGTAAACCAATAAAACCTTCTGAATTAAGAATAATTGTAGAGCATAATTATATTTTTCAAAGGAAAATAAATGATTTTCAATTTGAAATTTTAAATTATTCTTTTGATTATGAGAGAGATTTAAATAAAAATGAAAAAATATTAAAAACAACAAATGAAAATTTTTCTATTATTAATGAATATAATAAAAACGATAAAAATAATATAAAAACAATTAATTTATTTCCTCAGTTTAGAAAAGGATTAATTTTTAAACCTCAATATTTTGATTTTTTTATATTTGAAAATGGTGAAAAAATAAAATATGAATTTAAAGAAAGAAAAAAAAATGATTTTTTTATTTATTCTAAAAATTGTAATAATAATTCATTATATTTAATTCAATCTTACATTGATTATTTAGATGAAATTCTTTTTTATATGGAAAAAATAGATACTATTTATTTAATATTATATTTAAAAAATGTTACTGATTATGAAAATTATTTGAAACTTACTCAAAGTAAACTTAACTATCCACCTGAAAAATTTCAAATTGTTTTTTATTCAAATGATTTAAACGAAAATAAACCAATAAATTTATTTAATTGTTTTGACAAAAACACTGAATTATATTTTTTCATTGTTGATACTTCAAATAAAGTCTTATGTGTGAAAACTTTTTCAAATTTTGAGAAAAAAATAAAAAAATTTTTTGAAGATTCTAAAGATTTAAATACCAAAAATAAATATATAGATATATTTTATAATCTAAATAAGATAATAAAACAATATTATATTCATTCATTTTCTTTATCATATAAACTAAGAATAAGAATTGATGATGATTTAAAAAAAATAATTCCAGAAAGATTATTAAATGTTAAAATAAATGGTGAATTTAAATCGAATCAATATTCTTATTTAAAACAAATACAAAATGTTTCTAAAATTCAAATACAAATAACAGAAATCGAAACTTTTTCAATAAATTTAAATTTTAATGAATTAAAATGTTCACATTGTAGAAAAATAATTCCAGAAAAAGATGGAATATATTATTGTTATTGGTGTAAAATACCATTTTGTGAAAATTGTTTTGAAATAACATTAACATTAAATAATTATAATAATAATATATCTCATTTTAAAGATAGATTAATTCACAAAGAACATAATTTATTATATTTTAAAACAAGAAATTTACTAAATTTACAAGATTTAGATAAATATAAATTAGGAAATAATAAATTTAAAGAACCTAATGTATCTATATCATATCATCATTCTGCAATTTGTAATGGATGTAATACAGGTAACTTTGAAACAAATGATAAAAAAATAAGATATATTTGTGTTTCTTGTCGACCTGGGAAAAAAATTTCTGGAGGATTTGTTGATTATTGTTTTAATTGTTTTAATAATATGAGGTTAAATAATAATATTGGAATTAATATTCAAAATACAGTTGATTTTAATGTTATGAATTTTAATCCTAATATTCCTAATAAACATAATCATAATAATCATGTTTATTTTGTTCTTACTTGTGAAGTAAATAGAAAATATGATATATATTAAAAAAGACAATTATAGTTTAAATTAAAAAATTAAATTAATTTATTTGAATTAAATAATTATTATATGGTTATTTATCATTAATATAATTTTTATTTATTGAAATATTAGTTTTATTATTTTAATTTTAATAAACGAAATTCCTTGTTATTAGTAATTCCAACCCAATTTTTATTATAGCAAAAAGAACAATTTTCAATTTCATAATCGGATTTATAATTCATTAAAGCTTCATTACCATTTAAATTTTGAATATTCCAAAAAATTGCATTTTTATCATCACTAACTGACAATAAACAATAATCACTTTCAGGTATCCAAATACAATTATTAACAGAATTATTATGATAAAATAAAGTTTTATATATTTTATTTGTATTTCTTAAATCAATAATATTTATTTCATTACTATTTAATGTTATAAAAGATAAATAATTATTATTTGATTGATTAATGTCTATTTTAAATATATTATCATTACTTTCATATATTTTATTATATTTATTTATTTTCCTTAAATCAAATAATCTTATTGTTCCATCTGCTCCACAAGTATAAAAACAAGATGAATTTTCATCGAAATTTATTTTATAACATTCTTTATCATTTGCAATTAATTTATTAATTTCTTTTTCTTTATTAATATCATTTATTGAAACTGTTGAATTAATTGAACTAAAACCAATTAATGAAGAATTTTGATTTTTCCAACTTAAAGAAGTTAAAGGGGCATTATATTTAAATTCAATATTTTGAATTATTTTAGATGATAAAGAATATATTCTTAAACTATCTGAGGTTGTTGCAAATAAATTATTGTAATTTTTAGAAAATTCTATTTGAGTTATTGGGTATTCAACTTTAATTGTTGAAATTTCATTAAAATTATTTTCTGAATTATTATTACCTTCATTTATTGATAATATTTTTATTATGTTATTATTAGATGTTTCCATTGATGAAACTCCCAAAATTATATTTTGACTAAATTTATTATATTGAAAGGAAATACCATATAAATAATAGTTACAAGAATATATTTTAACTGTATTAGAATTATTTTCACTTTCCATGAAAAAAATATGAAAAAAAAAAATTTTTAAATTAAATAAAAAATATTAATTAAAATAGCATAAAAATAATCAAAACTGTTTTAAAAATTATAAATCTTCATCAAGTGGTCTTAAAAAAGTATCAACAGGGAGATAAAAAGCAAGAAAAACAATAACAAGATTACTAAATCCTAAAAAAATATAATTAAAATTATGAGTGAAAGCTCCAACTAAAAGAGGAGAAAAAGAACCTAAAAGAAAAGAAAACATTTGAATGAAACTTTGAGCTAAATCTCTTAAATTAGTAGGAAAAACTTCGGTAACATACATAAAAGAACATCCATAACAAATAGAATTAAATAACATAATCATTCCTGCATAAATAGCAACATATTTAATATAAATAACACTTAAAAAATAAAAGAAGAAACATCCTAAAGCACTTACTAATATTGTATTTTTTCTTCCAAATAATTTACTTTCTGTCATAAATCCTCCTATTATTCCATTTGGTAATTGAATTATTCCATATATTAATATTTGAACATTATATGATATATTATATATTTCTTTCCTATAATCTATTAATGTCTTTGGTATTAAATATGTTATTCCTATCATATTTAAAAAACATATTGAACATATTAATAACGTTGATATTGTTAAGAATTTATATTCATTTTGGAATAATTCTTTATATTCTGATTTTAATTTATATTGTTTTTTTATTTTTATTGAATCTAATATTTTTATCTTTTCCTCATCTGATAATATTCTCTTTGACATATATTCAATAACTATAAAACCTTGATTTATATTATTTTTATTTAGTAAATATAAAGGACTTTCACTTCCCCAAAAAAAAATAATAATCAGAGAAATAATTCCAGGAATAACGGTAATTAAATTTATAATTTTCCAATTTTTACTATTAAACCAATTTAAATCAAGCATATAATTATCTAATAATATAGTAAATAAATTTCCAACATTATAAAAACCAGAATTAATCATTAAAACTAAACTTCTATTTTTAACAGGTAGAAATTCACTCATTAAATTTAAGACAACAATATTGAAAATTCCAATAGAAATATTTCCAAAGCATCTAAGAAAGAAAATAGGGTAAAATTTTAAAGGAGAGAAAAAAATAGAGCAAAAAATAGTAGAAAAGACATAAATCAATAAAGTTAAATTCAGAGTAACAATTCTTCCAAAATTTTTACATAAAATTCCAACTAAAGAAGCACCAATTCCCATCATTGAATATAATATACAAATACATAAAGAAATAGTAAATTTTGATATTCCATTATTTTGACCTAAAAAATCCATATTTATTGATATAAAACATGTTTCTGATCCCCAAATCCATTGTAAAAAAGATGCTAATGTAAATATGTAAAATGATAAATTTGTAAATCCTAATTTTTCCATGAAGTCTGAATAATAATTTGATGATTTATGTTCTATCATTAAAGAATTCTTCAATTCGGAATTATCTAAAATATTTTCATTTTTTACTTTTTTTTCTTCCATTTTTTAGGAAATTTTAAATTTTACTTTTAATTGTTTTTTCATATATTTTATTCTTTTTAATTATTTTTATATGTTTTTATTATTTTTTATTCTTTTATATATTTTGGATTTTAATTAATATTAAAAATATTAAAATAATAAATGGCAGATAATAATATTGAAAATTCAGATAAAGATTATTTAGACGAAGCTTTTATAAGAAAAATAAATAATACAGAAATTAATTCTTTACTTTCTTTAATGAAAGAACTTTTAGAAAATTATAGAACAGAATTAAACTATGAACAATTTCAATATTTTAACAATGAATGTAAATCATTATATGATGAAGGATATTCAGAGAATTTTATTCGTCAATTAAAATATTTAATTAATAAAGGAGTATATAATAGAATAACAAAAAGATATAAAAGTGATTTAATTGAATTAGGAATTGAACCTGAAAAAGTTGAAGCAATAAGTAATTTACAAAAACAATATCAAGATATTAATTTAGATAAAAATGAAAAAAATGTTAAAAATAATAGTCTTTATTTAAAAGATTTTGATATGTATACTGAAATGCCTGTTCATTATAGTGATTATAAAATTAGTAAAGAAGAACAAGAAAATTATGATATAAAGAAACAAAATTTAATTTTAAATTTAAATTTATCTAATGGTGAAAAAGAAGAACATAAAATATTCGAAATTGATAAACTAAAAATGATAAATTTATTTGAAAAAGTTGAACAAATTCAAGAATATTTAGATAAACTATCATAAATAAATAAATAAAGAAAAATTTAATTTAAAGATAATTAGAAAATATATTTTATTATTGTTTATTTATTATATTATGATTAATATATTAAAATAAAAATGAATTTTAATAATATCATATTATTTGTTTATTCATTTTATTTCTTATATTTTTTTATTTGGTTAATTTTATTAAAAAATTAATTGTAACAAAAAATTTGAAACTGAAAGTAAATTAATAATTATTCTTATTTATTATTAAAATATATTATTTTACATTTAATAATTATATTATTTATTTGACTCATAATTTTAATCTTTTATTTTAATAAAGGATAAGCTAATTCTTCTGAAAAGAAAAAAGAAGATGAAATAATATTTTAATATATCATCCAATAAAAAATAATAATGAAGAAGAAGAGATATAAATATAAATAATATTAATTTAAATATATTTAATAGCTCAAATTTAAAAAAACAAATTAAGATAAAAAAAATTTTTATTTCTCTATTTAAATTCATTAAAAAAAAATATTTAAACATAAGAAAAAAAAAATGAGAAATACGAAAATTCAAAAATCAAATAAATTAAATGGACAAATTACAAAAGAAGAAAAAAAAGTAGATATTAAATCAACAAAACAATCAAATATAAAAATAAGTAAAACATATAAAGATGAAACAATATCAAGTAATATAGAAACAAAAGGTTCAATGAATAGTTTAAGTAAATGTTTATTATCTTCTTCAAAAGAAAAACTGAATCCTAAAAAATTTGATAATACAAAAACAAAAATATTAAGAAAATCAAATTTAAATTTTTCAAATAATAATAATAATGAAAATAATCTTTCTAATTCAAATACTAAAAAAACTATTTTCACTAAATTAACTGAACAAATGTTTGATAATCTCTTAAAAAATAACGGTTCAAATATATATGACTATGAATCTTTTACCAATGAAAGTTTACTTCAAAAATTTAGTAAAGTTGAAAAAGAAGAAAAGAATAAGAAATTAATAAAAGATTTTATCGAAAGAAACGAAAAACAAAAAGAAAAGAAAAAAATTAATAAAGATAAAGTATCATCTCCTAATCAAAAAACAAATGAAAAAAAGAAAAAAAAAGTAAATTTAAAAGAATTTTTTTCAAATCAAAATAAATTTACAGAAAAAAAAAAGGAAAATATAGAAATAATAAGTAAAAAATTAGAAAGTGAAGAAATAAAAAAATTAAGAGATAAACCTTTAATTAATTCAAAATCAAATAAAATAATATATTCAAAAAAATCAAATGAAATAAAAAAAGATATTCATATAAAATTATATGAAGACTTTACAGAAAGAAAAAAAAATAAAACAATTCAAAGTGAACAAAATCATAGTAAATCAAAAGAAAAAATTTTTCCTAAAAACTTAAGTACTATTTATAATAAATTATATGAAGATTCTAAAGAAAGAAGTAAAAGTCAAAGAGAAAATGAAAAAAAAAATTTAAATCAAATATCAAAATCTTTTATTGTTAATTATAATTCAAATGAAATTTTAGCTCAGAAATTTTTAAAAAAATATGAAACTGAAATAACAATAAATTTCAATAAAAAAGCAGAAGATGATTTTAATATTAATTTTTCTGAATTTCTTCTTCTTTTAAATAAAATAGGTTTTACAATAAAAAATTATTCTAACACTGAAAATAATGAAAATAATTTAGAAAAAGAATTTCAATTATCAAAAGAAGCTTGGATAATAATAACAGATAAAAATATATTTGATGAAAATGAAATAATATCATCTCATAAATTTATTATATTTTTTTTATATGTTTTAAATTTATATGATATTAATATTCTAAAAAAAAATTTTTCTTTTATAAATAATAATAATAAGAATTTCATTGAGGATAAAAAATTAAAAAAAGAATTACCAAATAAATTTAGATTATTTGTAAATAATGAATTAAATATATTTTTAAAAAAGGAAAAATTAAATAGAACTTCTCTTTCATTTATAGAAGATTTAGAAAATACATATACATTTAAACCAAAAATAAATGATTCTTTTCAATCAAAAAGTTTTATAAGTAATTTAAATGATAGTCATATTAGTGTTGTTAAAGGATATAATGAATATAGAATAGAAAGAGAAAAAAGTTTAGAAATAAAGAAAAAAACTTTGTTAGATAAAGAATTAAAAGAATGTTCTTTTTTTCCAAATAATAAAATTTTACAAAGATCAAAATCACTTTCAAATTCAGTTTCTCAAAGATTATATTCAAGAAAAAAAAAGGATAAAATAAAAGAAAAAGAATTAAATGATAATAATATAATAAATAATTTTACTCCTATAAAAAATAATTTTAGTTATAAAATATTTAAAAATGATTTAATTCAAACTGATGATGATGTTATTAGAAGATGTGAACAATTAGAAAAAATAAGAAATGAAAAAAAAATTGCTCAATATCTTCTTTCTAAAGGTTATTCTTGTAATAATACTGAAAATTTAAATAATAAAAATATTCTGAAAAAAGCGAATCAAAGTTTTAAAAATTTTGTTTTTGATAATGAAATTAATAATAATTTTAAAAATACTTTTAATAAATTTTCTGATTCAAAAAAAAAGAGAAAAAATATTAAATATGTTTTTGAAGTTAATGTTGATAATAAAAAAAAAAAAATAATTATTAATAAAGGAGATGATTTAGATAAAAAAGTAGAAAAATTCTGTTTGGATAATGATTTAGATCTTCATTCTAAACCAAAAATAATTTATGCAATTAAAGAAAGATTTCACCTTTAAAATTATTTTTTTCGAAATTATATAAAAAAATATAAATATAATAATAAGATAATAATAATAAACATTTATAATTCAAACAATTATTTTTTTTAAAATACTAAAAAGCTAAAAAAATATATAAATTAGAATAATTTTTTTAAAATATACCAAATAATAATATATATAAATTAAAAAAAAAATATAATTTTTAAACAAAAAAAAATATTATTTATCCCTTATGTTAAATTTAAAAATACATCAATCACGCTTTTCTCTATATTACTTAGATGAAGGAGAAATGTATATAAAGGAATTTGCATCAATATGTCAATTTCTATATCCTCCATCAAATAAAATAGAACAATTAAAAGGAAATATTCACTTTGGTTCAAGAAGTATAATATTTGAACCAATAGAAGAAGAATATCAAATAGTAAAATTTCATTTTAGAAATTTTATTGAAAGACCAAAAATACAAAACATAACTAATAAAGAAATGTTTAAATTTAAAGTAAATAGAATAATATTAATTCCAACTCCACCAAAAATAGAATCTTATAAAATGTATGATTTAAATTCTGATATTATTATTGATTTCTTATTTGAAAAAACTGAATATGTTGCTGAAATAATATTTGAATTAATTGATAAATTTAATTCAAAACAAAATTCATTTGAATTTGATTCTATAAGTTATCTTGGTAATTTATATTCTTTTCAATTTGATTATACTTTAATTAAAACAATCAATGAAAAATTTATTTTAAAAAATGAATTAATTGTAAAGCAATTATTACCTTTATTAGAAATTCCAGGAATGTTAATGTTAACAGATACAAGATTATATTTTCAACCAGTTTTTACGGTACATAGTAAAAAATGTATAAGTTTAAAATATACAAAAATAACAAAATATTATAAAAGAGAAGTATCTTTAAATGAGAAAGGATTAGAATTAATAACAAATAAAACAAAAAACAAAACTCTTTTCATAATATTTGAAACAGAATCAAATAGAGATATGATATATGATATAATATTAAAGCAAACATCCTTAACAACTGAGACAAATATATCAATAGAAAAATATACAAAATTATGGGTTGAAGGGAATTTATCAAATTATGAATATTTAATATTATTAAACTCATGTTCAAATAGAACAAGAAATAATATGTCTCAATATCCAGTTTTTCCATGGATATTATCAAATTATACTTCAAATAATATTGATTTATTAGATGAGAAAAATTACAGAGATTTAAGTAAACCAATTGGAGCAATTAATTCAGAAAGATTAAACAATTTAAAAGAAAGATTTCGTGATATGCCAGAACCAAAATTTTTATATGGAACTCATTATTCTAATCCTGCTTATGTTATTGGATATTTAGTTAGAAAATATCCTCAATATATGCTTAAATTACATTCTGGGAAATTTGATCATCCTGATAGATTATTTTTTTCCATTAAAATTGATTGGGATGTTTGTAATCATTTATCTGTTAAAGAGTTAATTCCTGAATTTTATGAAAGTGATACTGAGTTTTTAATGAATGATAAGAAAATAAATTTTGGACTTAATTCTAAAGGAGAAAAAATCGATAATGTTATACTTCCTAATTGGGCTATTAATCAAAATGATTTTTTAGAAAAAATGAGATTTGCTCTTGAAAGTGATTATGTTAATCAAAATTTACATAAGTGGATTGATTTAATATTTGGATATAAACAAAGAGGAAAATATGCTCTTGAAAGTGATAATTGTAATATATTTTTTTTGTTTTACTTTTTTTTTAATTTTTAGTGTTTCATCCTTTATGTTATGATAATGGAAAAGGTTTTATTGAAGAAAATGAAGTAAATGATTATGAAAAAATGATTAGAATTCAAATTAATGAATTTGGACAAGTTCCTAAACAAATTTTTAAAGAACCTCATCCTAAAAAATTTTCTAATCAAATTCGAGATTTAAATCCATTTGGAAATAATGATAAAGAAAGTGATGATGAAGATAATAATAATAAAGAAGATAAAAATAAATTAAATGATAATGATAATAATAATAATACCATAGATAATAATAGTAATAATATTTTAGAAAATAATAAAAGTAATATTCAAGATGAGAAAGAAAATAAAATTATTGAAAGTGAGAAAGAAATAAAAAGTAATTTCGATGAAGAGAAAATTTTCGAAGAAGAAAAAGAAGAAATTGAAACAATAATAAATTATCCAATTTATTCAAAATTAAAATATTCATATAATAAAAGTTTTATAAAAATCTCAAATTTTCATAAAAAGTAAAATTATATTAATATAAAATTTTATAGTAAAATATTATCATCTGGAATTCTTTCTTTTTCAAAATTATTAATAACTGGTTCTGAAGATGGATATATAAGATTATATGATTATGATATAAAAGAAAAAAGTAAAGAATATTTTATTTCAGATAATATAACTTCAATTGTTGAATTAAATAATTCAAATTTATTTTCTTTTTCATATGGAAATAAAATAGATATAATTAATTGTCAATTAGGAAAAACAATTTCATCTTTTTATGCGAATGAAAATAGAATTAAAAATTTATTTTCAAATTTAAATAATAATTTATTAATATGTGATTCAGAAGAAGGAATTTTAAATATTTGGGATTTTAATCAACAAAATAAAGTTCCTTTACAAACTCTTTTTTTTTTTGAACAAAATAAAATCATTAGTTCTTTTTACAATGAAGAAAATTCTCTTTATTATTCTTTAGATGATTGTGGTTTTATTTCTATTAATCATATTAAAACAAGAAAAGATAAAATTTATAAAGGACAATTAAGTAATATTGATAATAAAAATAAACCTATTTCTATTTTCAATGATTATTATAATATTAATCAATTTATTATTGGTTATGAAAAAGGAATAAAAATTTTTGATCTTAGAAATTTTAAATTAATTAATGAATTTAATGAAGGAGAAAATGTTAATTATATTATAAATGATAGTACTAAATTTATTTTATTTAATAATTATTATATGGATGTTTATAATTATGATTTTGAAAAAGGAAGTTTAGAAATTAGAGAAAAATTAAATGATTTTGGAAAAATTTCTTATGTTAAAGGTAATATTATTTCACCAAATGAAATTTTTATTTTTATTGGAAATGAAAATGGAGATTTAATATATTTTCCAAATTAAATAAATTAAAATTCAAATTTAAATTTTAAGTACAAATATTTTTTTTCTTATTCTATTAAATAATAAAAACATTAAACTTTCACCATAAGGGAAATAATTTTATTTAAATATATTTTTCCATTCTTCATTAATAATAACCTTAAATTCATTAGGATCATTTTTTAATTCAGGTTTAACATAATAAAATTTTCTAACATAATTTTTCATTTCTCTTTTTTGATCATTAATAATTTCTTTTAAAGTGATTTTTCCTTTTTCAATATTATATTTTTTATCGGCTTCAATTTCTTTTTCAATTTCAATAATATTTCTTCCTTGATAAAGCATATCTCCATTAATTATAAAAAAATTTTTCTTATTATTATATTTTTCTGTAATAATTTTCCCTACTTTTTTATTATAAACATCATCCCAATTAATATCTTTAAAAAATTTATGTTTTTTAATTTGTTCAAAATTAAATCTTTTATTTTCATCAATTACTAAAATATTTAACAATAAGTCTTTAAGATATTTTACATTATTAATTTTTTTATGATTAAAGTTAATATTATTATTTTTAATTTTTTGATAAACAATTTCAACATTTTCTCCTTTAAAGGCATTTTCTCCAGTAAATAATTCATATATAATTAAACCAATTTGATAAATATCAGCTTTATAACTAACTCCATTTTTTTTTTCTGCCATTTCAGGAGATAAATATAATGGAGAACCACAAAATGAATTTGCTCTCTTTTTATTATTCATTATTTTAATTGCTAAATTAAAATCACATAATTTTATATGACCAGTATCATCTAATAATATATTTTCTGGCTTTAAATCTCTATATATTATTTTCTTTTTATGAATATATTCTATTGATAATATTAATTCTGCACATAGTAATTTTATATTTATTATCTTTTTTAATTTTGTCATATCTCCTTGAGAACAATAATCTATTATCATATATAAATAATTAGCACTTTGAAAACAATAATATAAATCTAATATGAAAGGACATCCTGATAAAGTTTTTAATATTTCATATTCTGAAATAATATAATGAAAATATTTTTGTTGAATTATTAAATTTTTATTCATTACTTTCATTGCATATATTTTTTCATCTAAAACATTTTTTACTTTATATACTGTTCCAAAACCTCCAGTTCCAATAATATCAATTATTTCAAAATTATTAAAATTGATTTTTTCTTTTTCTTTTTTTTCACTTGTTATTTCTTGTGTTGTTCCTATTTGATCATCAATTAATAATATTGTTTGATTATCTATTTTTTTCATTGGAATATCTTTTTTTAAATAATTATAAATCATTAAAAGATATTCAAACCATTTATCTCTTGAAAGTGAATGTCTTAATCTATAAATTTCTTTCTTTTGCTTTTCTTCACTTTGAAAACATAATTCAAAAGGATAATAATTCTTTTCTTTTCTTAATTTTTTTAATGAATTTAATGTTATTATTGGAACTATTTCTAAAGGATTTTTAGGGTAATTTTCTTTATTTGAATATCTTTTTATTAATCCTTTAAATAAATCTAATTCTAAATATCTACAATTAAAAAAACCAAAAATTTCTCCTTTTTTTTCTATATTTCCTATTATTTTAAAAGGAATTGTTTCTTCTTTTTTTTCTTCTTCTTCTTCATTTAAATAATTTAAATTATTATTATAATTTTCTATTATATATTTACTATTTGAAGAATCATCTTTTTTTAAATGAGGTATTAATAATATGTTTTTAGTTGAATTTGGAAATGATAATTTATAGTCAAATTCTGGGTTTATTATATTTATATATTTAAAAGATATTTTTTCTATTAGTTGAATATATATCTTATTAATTTTGTAAAATTTATTATTAAATGTGTTTGAAATTAATATATTTCTTATTGAAATATTTTGAAATATTGATAATGATATTTTTTTGAAATTTATTTCTGGAAATAAATTTGTGTTTAAAATGTTATAATATAATTTTTTAATAAATGAAATTATCTGATTTTTATTTGTATACCATTGTAATTCATATTTTTTAATTATATACTTCTACTATATATTATTAATATCTTATTTACTAGAATGTAATTTAAAATATTTTGGATTATTTCCATATGATTAATTTGGTATTTTTTTTTTGAACAAAATGAAATTAATCTTTCTCTATTCATAATGTTCTAAAATCAAAATAAAATAAATTAATTAATTAAATATAAGTATTATTAAAAATTAAAAAAATATTATTTTTTTAACTTTGTTTTCTTTTATTTTTTATAAAATAAACTAATAAATATTTCTTTTTTTCTATATTTAATATTTTAACAATTCTAAAAATACTTTATTAT
>JAEEGK010014138.1_pt1 | contig 17874 bp, 14 predicted proteins | sample 8958771 | NCBI WGS metagenome assembly JAEEGK01 (sample SAMN16246547, study PRJNA631951) | gut metagenome | biome: gut microbiome; feature: rumen; material: SC-attached | host: Bos | place: Iran: Karaj | collected 2018-10
CGTTCAAAAGTTTTAGTTATGCCTTCATTAAATGAGGGAAATCCTATTGTTATTAATGAAGCAATTGCATCTGGAATGTTAGTTGTCGGAAATGACGTTGGTGGGATTCACGATTTATTAATTAATAGCAAACAAGGTGTTTTATCTAATATTTACAACAAAAACGATTTTGTTAATAAAATGTATGCCCAAATAGAGAGAGCTAATAAAACGACAAAACCAATTGACTTGAGCAATTCTTTAATAAGCATTGACTCATGCGTTGATAAATATTTAGACTTATTTGAGGTTTCAAAATGAGTTTTAGAGAAAAATTCCCAGTAATTTCCTACTATTTTGGCAAAAAACTTCAGATTTTAAGTACTTATTTTTATCGTAAAAACCCAATTAAATGGACACTTAAAACTTATAAAAAACGATTTGGTATTACTCTTAATCTCCAAAATCCAACTCTTTTTTATGAAAAGGTAAATTATTGGAAGCATTACTGTTATAGCCCGAATCAAGACAATTTAACTGACAAAACTAAAGTTAAACAAATTATCAAAGATTTGAATAAAGATATCTGCGTTGCTAAGTGTTATCTTGAATCTAACAACATAAAAGAGATTAAGGCCTGGTATAAAGCAAATTGCGAACAAGTTAAGCGTTTTGTTTTAAAGACAAGCCATTCTTGCGGAGACGTGTTTATTTATGACAATGGCGTTATAACAAGAAAAGGTGGAAGAAAGATAAAAAATATTGGTCAAGTTTTTAGAATGCTTAAAATTGGTCTCAAGTTTAACCAGTATTACGCTCGTTTTGAAGAAAATTACAGACATTTGGAACACAAAATATTTGTTGAAGAATATATTGAATACAATGATAAGACTATTGAATATGAATTAATGTGTAATTATGGTAAAGTAAAATTTTCTAATATAGTTTTAAATAGACAGAACTCAAAAGCAAAAGAATTTATTTTTGATTCTAACTTTAATTTTATTGATATGAATATAGGCGAATACGATAAAAATGCTGTTGAGTCTATAAGCAAGCCTAGAGAATATGGGAAAATATTAGAGGTAATTAAAGAGCTTTGTTCTGAGTTTCCGTTTTGTAGAGCTGATTTTATTCAAACAAATGACAAAACATATTTTTGCGAGTTTACTTTCGTAAAATCTGGTGGAATAAATTACTATAAACGCCAAGAATTAAATAAAATGCTCGGTGACTTATTTAAACTTTAATGAGTGAGAAAAATAAAGATACAGCGCATCGTAAAAGATTCGAAATAACAAGATGGATTTTCTTGTCTTTTTCAATTTTATTAAATGGCTTTATTATCTTTTATTCGTGCATATCAGAATCTACTACTGCACGGTGGAATTCAGCATTCACTAATGCGTTTGCAAAATTAGTTAATAATGTAACCGAGAAAAAAGTTGAAAATATTCCTCTAGAAAAAATCGAAATCTCTTTTTCGAATGAAGAAAACCATAAATATAATTATCTTGAAGGATATAAGCTTGAAGAAATTCCATTAGGAAGCGCTAAACAAATAGAATGTGCTTATTTTCCAGTTGATGTAACGAACAAATCAATTATTTATAGTGCTACACCTTCTGATTTGGTTCAGCTTAATCAATCCGGTTCGATCGTTTCTGTTATTGGTATGAAAAAAGGCGATTGTGTTATAACCGCGAAAAGTTCAGATGGTGGTTTTGAATCAAATCTTAATTTAAGAGTTGTCGATCTTGTTGCTCCTGCTTCATATGAAATTTCTTTGCAAAACTGCGAAATTTCCCTAGGGAGTACTCAAACAATTAATTTTGATATAGATGGTGGAGTATTGGGTCATGATGAATTGATTAATTTTAGATATTACGACACGCGAAAGTTGTCTTATCAATCTTCTAATGAATCTGTTGCTACTATAGATGAGAACGGCGTTATTTATCCACACTCAATAGGTGATTCCATAATCAGTGTTTTAAATGGGTCTTATTCCAAATCTTTAAATATTTCAGTAAATAACGGAAGCTCGCCAATTCCTTTTTCTAATTTATCAATAACTGGGAGCAATATTTGCTATTCAAACGATATGCTTTTGAATCAAAGCAATCCATTAAAATATCATTATCAACTTCAACTAAAAGATGGTGAAAATGAATTGAACCCTGAAGATTTTATTTGGTCAAGCTCAAATGAGCTTTTAGCAAAAGTTGATAAACATGGTGTACTTAGAGGATTTAGAAAAACATCTATAGAAGACGAAAATGTTGTAATTGCTGCGACTTCAAAAACCACAGGTCAAGTGGCGACTCATAATGTAACTGTTAAAAGTCAACTTCCTACTGAAATGTCTTTATTTTTTACAATTGATAACAAGACAACTTGGATTCAATCATCATACACATTTACAAGCGGAGACAATATTCCTTTAGAAATTGTATATAATACTCCTGTTCAAAACAAGCAAGTTGTGGCAACAAGCAGTAACTCTGATGTAATAAGTTTAACTAACGAAGGCTCTTTAGTTACTCTTCACATCTTAAAACCCGGTACATCAACAATAAAAATTTCTTCATTAATTAATCCGGAATTAAGTAGAGAAATAACGTGTACTTCTGTTAAGGCCGGAGCAATTTCAAAAGATAATATTCAAAATGTTGGCAAATATATTCGAAAATCTATTGGTCATGCAGCTGTATTTATGGTTGCACAAATTTTTACTTTCTTGACATTGTTTACGTTTTTGAATGATAAAAAATGGTGGTTATTTTCTTCTATTTCTCTTGGAGAAGGGCTTTTAATTTCTGTATTGTCAGAGATTATTCAATATTTTGTTCCTTCTAGAACAGGCGCGATATTGGATGTCTTAATTGACTTTAGTGGTGTGCTTGTTGGCTGCGTTGTTGCTTTCCTTATTGCTCTTATTCTTAATAAACATATATTTAAAACAAAATTATAAGTTTTAAAAACAAATAATATTTTTCACCAGGCATTATAAGGTGATTGTGTTGTCGAATATCATTTAAAACTAGTGTCAATTAAAAAAGTATTGCTTTAGTTTCAAATGCAGAGACAAGTCCATAAAAACTTCAATCGTATGATATAGAGATTTTTAAGAGATGGATGAGAATTTTTCAGAGTTTTAGTGTAAAAGCTATAACTCATTTATAAATGAAAGAAAATATGTGCCTCTATTTTCTAAATATTCAATCAATGTATTCCATTTATTGATATAACCCGTTCCAACTGTTCCATAATATCTAATGTTATTTTGTTGTATCAAAGGTTCAACTTTGTCAAAATATGCTGTAACAATTGTTAAGCAATCTTGACTAGATAAAAGCTCAACGATTTCACTGGCGCGCGCCTTGAGTAATTCTTTCATATATGGAGATTCAAGCAAGTAGCGAAGAGACACGCTAGATTTTAAGTCACTAAATAGTTGTGGATAATGCATATAGTCGAAATGTGTTCCTAAAGAAAAGTCCGTGTCATAAAGCATAAAACGAATTAGTTCATCTTCCTTTTCTTTAGAAGAATTTGTTACTCTGCTTCTCCACATTGAAGAATTTGATGAAAATATATCATAGTCAAAATGATCTATATATGAATGATATAGAACTGTGTCAATAAAACTTGGTACAGAATACTTAGAAGAGAATTCATTGAATCCTTCTTTGGTTAGCATATTTGGATTAATTGTTTCTTTTGCTTCGTTAAAAAATGAAATATCCGTTTGATACCCCTCTTCTATTTCTCCAGCCTTCCAAATCATTGAATCTTCAATATCATATTTTTCTTCAATAAATCGAGAGTCATACTTATCAGTTATAAAATATAAGCCCCAGTATTCTCCATTTAAAAACAAATAAGTTGGTGTTGAATCTTGAGTATCCATTTCAAGATTGTAGTTCTTTGCAATCATTGAGTTGATCGGATCTGTAATCATAAAATATGAATTGTTACCTCCAGCTCTTAAAGTTAAGCTTTCACATTTTTTATCATTAAATTTGTATACAAATTTACTATTTCCGTCATATAAAAATCTTGAATACAAATTAAAACTCTTTTTAGCATTAGCGCGTGTTGAACTGCCTTTAATTCTTATTCCAGCTAATTGTTCACACTTCACATTATGTTTTTCATTAAGATAGGTAATGTTCACCATTCTTTCCCAATCAAAGCCTCTTTGTTGATAATTTGCAGGTTGATTTGAATAACTTAATTCAGGGTCGTATTCATCTGAATTTGCCCATTCTTCCCAGATATTTCCTCTACAGTAAATACCCTTTTCGCCATCAAACAAATTATCAAAATCTGTTGATACTGACATTATAGAGATTCCATTTTGAATGAAATCATTTTGACCAATCCAATACGAGGCACTAACTACTGGTGAATAATTTCCGTAGTCATCATAGCAAATTGCTCTAATTACCATACATTTATTTACTGGGCTAGTTGGTGCATATGGAGTATATGTGCCACACATATCGGTTCGCGAAGATAAAATATTAGGCTCGCTAGATTTATCATAAATACGTATTGGGGATTCATATAAATTTGACGATTCATTAGGTGTTTCAGAGTCAACACTATAATAAATGTGATACCCTTGGTTTGAGAAAATAGTTAAATCAAATTCTTCATTATATATACCGGATTTTTTAGAAAACTCAGGCGCCTCTAGAATTTGCTTTTCAACATAAAATTCCTCGTTATTTTGTCCTGGAGTTGGAATAAGCATTGTTAATTCGGAGCCTAAAACGCCGTAAGAAATATCGTCTTTTAGCGCCGGATAATTTAATGAAGACTTGATTTCAAGAGGCGAACTAAAGTAAAGGGCTCCTTCTTTTTTATTAGAAAGAGTAAATGGAGCATGGAATTCGTTTTCATAGACCTTATTTTGTCTGCCGGAAGCAACAACCAACAAATAGCTGTTCCCTCTTAAAATGTAATTATCAAATTTAAAAACGTAAGGTTCTTCTGAAGATTTTGATAATCCGCAATCTTTCAAATCAACATCTCCTGCTCCTGTGTTGTAAAGTTCAATCCAGTCACTTTCCTCACCATATTTATCAATAAAGTTTTTTCTACTTTTTGAACATATTTCGTTGATAATGACTTTGTCATAGTCGAACTCATCTTTCCAAACAGCATTTAATGTAATATCAGTAGTAATAGAAAAACCATTAAATACCCAATGGTCGCAATTTTCATCAACCCAATCTGTAAATATAGAGTATTCTTTAGTTGGGTTATTGGGTTTTATTGCTTTTTCTCCATGTAAAATAAATTGTGTTTCGACTTCTGAACCTCCGTTTGAATTAAAGGAAACGCTATGTAATTGCTTGTTTCCGAGGTTGCCATTAATAAGGTCGTAAAGCCATTGTTCCTCGTTACCAGAATATTCTGGATGGTTTTCACAGTATATTTCAAATGATGATTTTCCATTCGAACCATTTTCTCCATCCAACCCATTTATACCATTGTCACCTTTAATGTTTCCCTTTTTTATCCAACCAGATTCTTCCTTAAGATAATAATCCCACGTGTCTAAATCTATGTATGAATCTCCAACCGTACCGATATTTGAAGTTGGCTGTCCATTTCCAGTAATCATGGAAGAACCATCCTGTCCATCTTTACCATCTACTCCATCCTTGCCATTTTGACCATTAATACCAGGGTAACCTTGTTCCCCTTTCTCGCCTGGAATTCCAATAGTATTTTTTATATTCGAAAATATTTCATTGTTACATCCTGCTAAAAAGATAGAAATGATGGATGTGAATACAAAAAATTTAAGAACGGATTTTTTCATAATGAACCTCCTATTTTATTTAATTTAATTATTATATTAATCTTACTAAATAGTTTTACTAGTTGCTATATGATAATAAAGTATCAGTGGAAAAGTGAAAACGACTATCAAGTAATTAACGCCCTCACTGAAAGAATATGCTAAATAACCTAATAAACCAGCAGACAACATAAACGGCATTGTTTTGCTATATTTAAATGTCTTAATAAAAATAACAATGTAATACGAAATTAAGCCAAGGAACGCGACTAATGTAGCAATTCCTCCGGCGCCTAAAATCGCTAGGTAGCTTGAATGTGATGGACAGACATTATCATTATTTACGAGGTTCATAGGATAGAGCATAAAGTTATGTGTTCCAAAACCTCTTCCAATTACTAACCAACCACCCTTTAATTCATTTCTAATATTTTGCCAAATATATGTTCTCCGAGTTAAGGTTCGTTTATTTAAAAAGATCTCAATATGTTTATTTAGTTGTGGGATAAAATCACCATGTTTTGCATAGCAAATAATTAATATTACTGCAAAAGACACGACCACTACATAAAGCAAAGATATTAAAATTGAATTTCTAATTTTATGCTTTTCGAATGTAATAATTAATCTAAATGTTAAATATAAAATAAAGAGAATATATGAGATTGCTATTGAAGTTCTACAATACGAGAACAACATATTGATTAAAAAGAAAACCGCAGGAATATACCAATACCATTTTTCGGTAATTGTGTTTGTTAATAACGCAAACAAGAAAGCAAGCATCATGCACACTCCATATGGAACACTCATTACCACAAACGATGACATTGTGTAATTTCTGATTATATCCCAGTCGCCTTCGATAACTGCTTTAACAAAAGGACCATATTTTTCTGCTTCAGCGATGTAACTATAAACGCACATACCAAACATAAAAATCATCACGACAATACCAATAATTACAAGGAAATTCATATTCGTGATTCGCTTTGGAAGCACAACAAGAACGATGTAGAAAACCGTTGTAATAACAAAAGTTGCGCAAGTAAAAAATAATTTATGAATTGGACTAATAGTCGCAACCACTTTAACAACATCACCTACTTGAATGCCTGGATAATATAATTCTGTATAGTATCCAGTTAATTTACATTCGACATAGAAAGTATTTGCATTCTTTTGTATTAAGACTGCTACAACACTTACGATTGCCATAAAGACATATACCCAAGTAAAGAGGTGATTCTTAATACGGCCTTTTTTAATCTCTAATATAAAGTAACCGGCCCAACAAATGACTGTGATTGCAAAGCAAACAATAATCATTCTTGTATCAAAATAAATTTGAGATGGATCCCAAGTCACCATAAATTTCCATGCGAAAGCATAGAAAGGTATAGAAAAAAGAAAACCGAACATTAAAAGAAAATCACTTATTTCAAAGTTTATTTCTTTTATATATGTTATTAATCCTTTTTTCTCACTTATAGTCATATATATGAAAATTAACTCTTTATAGAGTATATTTTTTTATTCATTATCACAATAATAACTCATCAAAAATGAGTCTTTATTTTAATTATTCGGAAAGCACTTAATGAAGAAAAAACAGAACTCTTATTACTTAAATTAATAAAAGTTATTTAAAACCAATAGATTTTAATTATATTTCTTCAATCATTATTTCCATTTATATAAAACATAACCTAAAATAAGAATTAATAATGTGTGATCAATTGGATAAAACAGTAAACACCTATGTTTATAGCAACGATGCATCAGCATCTATTTTTGGATGGGATTTTCAGATAAATGCGGCAATCTTTTTAGCGCTTCATTATATTGATGAGTTGAAAGATATAAAGGTTGAGTCAGCGCAACAAGATATTGAAATTTCACTCCATGACTCCTCTAAGATTTTTGCTCAAGCTAAATCTGCCCAAGATTACTCTACAGCTTCAAATAATAAGAAAAAGATTAAAGATGGATTGCTTTCTTTAGCAAAAACACATCAAAGCAACAACAACGGAATGTTTGTTTATATCTCAAATATTCCAAATGTGTTTTCTAATGAAGAAATGATGTTTAAAAACGATGTACGTTGTTATTCTGATTTGCCGAATTCAATTAAAATTCAAATTGATACACTTTTTGATAATATTAAAAGTGATATACAAAAGAAGATTGAAGAAAACACAAGCAAGCCTAGTATAATAGAAAAACTAAATTACTACATTAGGTGCGTTGAAAACTTTGATAAAAATAAATTATGTTTTTCAGTAATAGTGCCATACTTTGGTTCAGGTATATCTAGATACAACCCAATAATTGAAAAGCTTGTTTCAACACTATCAGAATACTTCGATTTAAATGCGTCTCAAATTGTTGGGCTAAAGCGAAAACTTTTAGAATTTTATCATGAATGTTTCTTGTTAAATGCATCAACTGAAGATGAAAAAGAGAAACATAAAGAACTTAATAGAAGCGATTTTGTTTGGCCGGCAGTAGCATTAACCATTGAACAACAGGAGTTTAATCCAGATGATTGGTCTTATGAAATCATTGATTCAGACAGATTAACAGATTTGCGAGATAGTATTGGTTCTTTAAATATTGCCTATCACGAAAGGTTTGAATTAATTACACAAATCCTTACCGATTACACAGATTATAAACGCTTGTCTTCATCATCTTTGGAGATTGAAAAGAAATTTGCAAACACTTATTGCGCACAGTACATAAGAGAATTTGATGGATATGAGTTTGATGATAAGATTAAGGGATTAATAACGCTTTGGTTTTTATATAGGGTTGTTAAAAATAATGGGCTAATTAGTAAAATAGCCAAGAGGTTGTAACATGTATATCAAAAAATTGACTGTTGTTGAATCTGGAGTTGAAAGCTCTCGGGATTTTTGCAATGGAAAGATTTTGATAACTTCCATAAAGAATTCAAAAGGGAAAAGCACATATCTAAGATTGCTTTTATATGCTTTAGGATTTCAGGTTCCAAATATGAGAGGAATAGATTTCTCAAAGATTGCTTTTCAAGTTGAATTGGAAGTGAACGGCAAAAACTATGTATTAAAGCGTAATGATACCTATTGTGTATTAATTGAAGATAAAAAAGAATTCGTATATAGTCTTCCTTCAGAACAGCCTGCATTAATTTCATTTATAGTAGGTTGCGATAAAAAAGACATTATCGAGAATCTTTTGGGTGTTTTCTACATTGATCAAGATAAAGGGTGGTCATTACTTAATAGAGGTACTGTTATTGGAAGAATTAAGTTTAACATTGAAAAATTGTGCGCTGGTCTAAACGATGTTAATATTGACGAATTAATGGCTCATAAAGAAACATTAGAACAAGAAAAAAATAAATATTTATCTATTCAAAATATGCAACAAGCTGTCGATTCAGTTTATATAGAATCTGGAGATTTCGATATTCCAGAACGAGTTAACGAGTATAGAAATAGTATTTTATACTTAAAAATGAAGCGAAATGACATAAAAAATAAAATTGATGAACTTCAAAATATTGTAAATAATCAAGAGTCTTTTGGTAGATACATCGATTCGTTAAAACTGAGACTGAGGGTTGATGAAAACAATGATATATTAATAACTAAAGATAAATTGAATGGGTTTGAAGAGAGCATAAGTTTGATAAATGCTAGGATAAAACTTTTGTCTTTTGAGTCTGAGAGACTTAACAAAAAAATATTTGAGTTTGAGGCGTTAATTAAAAAAGAACAAGCAAAAAACAGCACCAATTTATTTGAGACAATTGAGGAAAAAGACAAAAGATTGCTGTCAAATATAGGAAAATTTGTTTACTCTAGTCAAGCTGATGTTTCTGAACTTTTAAATCAAGTTAATAATGAACTTAAAGTCACCAGAAAAGAAATAACAGCTGCTATAAAAAACGGGAATGGTTTCATTAATAAAATATATTCTTATGTGGCGAAATTTGCTGGAGAGCTTGATGTTTTGGATAAAATAGGCGACTCGGAAAAATACATTTTTACAAGTGATTTAAAATCGTTGTCTGGCTCAATTCTCTCTAGAATAATTTTTGCGTTTAAACTTGCTTTTTTTAAAGTTATTGAAGAAAAAATTAATGTTAGGCTTCCGTTTATAATTGATTCTCCCGGATCAAAAGAAATGGATGAAATTAATCTTAGAAAAATAAGCGACTTAATAAATAAGGAATTGGATAATCACCAAGTTTTTGTTGCCTCCATCTATAATATTGGTGCTTTTGATCAAACAATAACACTAAAACATTGCGCTATAGAAAACGAAAGAGATTAATTAAAAATTTTTAGATAGTGTTGTTACTTGAAATTATTAATTAATCGTTTTTGACCTCAAATGTTTTTGAGTTGACGGAAATATTATAAAAGATAAGTCGCTTAGGAATTGATTTAAAATTGATAAAAAATATACAAAAACTTTTAATAATGTATAATTAAAACTTAGGTATATATATGAAAATTTCAGTAGCAGGTACAGGGTATGTTGGATTATCTAATGCGATAATACTTGCCCAAAATAATAAAGTTTATGCCGTAGACATCATTAAGTCTAAGGTAGATTTAATAAACTCTAAAAAATCTCCAATTGTAGATAAAGAAATTGAAGATTATTTAGCAAACAAGAAATTAGATTTAATTGCTACAACAGATGCTGAACTAGCATATAAAAATGCAGATATAGTAGTGGTATCAACTCCTACTAATTATGATTCTTTAACAAATAAGTTTGATACATCATCTGTTGAATCAGTAATTGAGCAAGTTAAAAAGATTAATCCAAATGCTTGGATAATAGTTAAATCTACAGTTGGTGTCGGTTTTACTAAATACGCTATAGAAAAGCATAAATATGACAAAATCCTTTTTTCACCAGAATTTTTAAGAGAAGGAAAAGCCTTACTAGATAATTTGTATCCATCTAGAATAGTTGTCGGTGTTCCTGAAAAGAAAGAACCTTATTTATCCAAAGCTAAGAAGTTTGCTAACTTACTTCAAGAAGGCGCAATTAAAGAAAATATTGATACATTTATTATTGGATGTACAGAAGCAGAAGCTGTTAAGTTATTCGCAAATACATATTTAGCTCTTAGAGTTGCGTATTTTAATGAATTAGATACCTTTGCACAAACCAAGAAATTAGATACTTTAGATATTATTAAAGGTGTTTGCGGAGATCCTCGTATTGGAGATTTCTATAATAACCCATCATTTGGATATGGTGGATATTGTTTGCCAAAAGACACAAAAGAATTACGTGCGAACTTTGAAGATGTTCCAGAAAATTTAATATCTGCTATCGTTGAATCAAATCGCACAAGAAAAGATTTTATCGCAGACACTGTTCTTAAGATGGCAGGTTACAAAAATGATGGTAAGGATAATGTAACTGTTGGTATTTATAGACTCACTATGAAATCTGGATCAGATAACTTTAGAGCGTCCTCTATTCAAGGTGTTATGAAAAGACTACACGCCAAAGGTGTTAATATCGTTATTTATGAGCCAACATTAAAAGAAGAACAATTCTTTAATTCTAAAGTTATTAGAGATTTTGATGAATTTAAAAAGTTATCAAAAGTTATTATCGCTAATAGATATGATTCATCTTTGGATGATGTTAAAGATAAAGTCTATACAAGAGACTTATTAAGAAGAGATTAAAGAATCTATATTTAAATTTATATACACATTCACAAAAAAGTTGATATTATGTTAAACTATAGTTGCAAAGAGGAGGATTCTAAATATGGCCACTAAATCTTTTGACGAAAAAATTATCGTTAGAGATCAGAAGACTGTTAATAAAATGAAAAACAAGCTAGATTCTGATAGTTTTGGTGTTCATTCACACAAACGCAATTCTTCTTGTACTGCGCAATCAACTATTAACAATTCAAAGAAATGGATTATATAATTGTTTCTCTCGGCGCTAAATTAAAAGAAATTGAAGGTGACAAGGCTAAAGAAGAATCAATTCAAAATGCCTTGTCCCTTTTTAAATGCGAAAAGAACTTGGATGAGGAAGAGTTTTTGCATCATAAAGCTATTTTCTTTGAAAGGCATAATAAGGCAAGAACATATCTTTTGATTAAAAATAGCAAAATAATTGCATATTTTAGTATAGCTTTTAAATCTATCGATTTAGTTACTATATCAAAAAATAAAAAGAAAGATATAACTGCGGGCGAAGAGGTTGAAACATATTCTTCTTATCTTATTGGGCATATTGCAAAATGCGATGGAGTTGAAGAAAAAATGTTTTTAGCATTATTAGATAATGCGATGTCATTAATTTATGAAGCACAATCAATTATTGGCGGCCGCCTTGTTTATTTAGATTGTAAAAACGAACCGAAACTAATAGAAAAATACGAAGAATATGGGTTTGAGTATTTTGGCACTAGCGCTGAGACGGGTTTAAGACAATATTATATGAAAATCTAATTATGAAAATTTTAGTAACTGGGGCAGTTGGATTTATTGGAGCGTTTTTATGTAAGCGTCTTTTAGAGACCACAAACGACTGTATTGTAGGTCTTGATAATATAAATGATTATTACGATGTTTCTTTAAAAGAAGCACGTTTAGATATGCTTCAAAAATTCGGCAAATTTACATTCATAAAAGGTGATATCTCGGACAAATTGTTCCTCGATAAATTATTTAATGAATATAAATTTGATATTGTTGTTAATTTAGCAGCCCAAGCTGGTGTTAGATATTCTATTGATCATCCAGATGTTTATATTAATTCAAATATCATTGGTTTTTATAACATACTTGAAGCTTGCAGGCATCATCCGGTTAAACATTTAGTTTATGCATCTTCGTCATCTGTTTATGGTGGGAACACAAAAGTTCCGTTCTCCACAGATGATAAAGTAGATAATCCAGTTAGTTTATATGCTGCAACAAAGAAATCTGATGAGCTTTTAGCACATGCTTATTCCAAGTTATACAACATCCCAACAACCGGGCTTAGATTCTTTACTGTATATGGCCCAATGGGTCGCCCAGATATGGCGTATTTTAGTTTTACTAACAAGTTAATCAAAGGTCAGTCAATTGAGATATTTAACTACGGAAACTGCCAAAGAGACTTCACTTATATTGATGACATTGTAGAAGGAATTATTCGAGTCATGAACAAAGCACCAGAAAAGAAAGATGGTGCTGATGGACTTCCAATTCCTCCTTACAAAATTTATAACGTTGGCAACAATAAACCTGAAAATCTTATGGATTTCGTGAAGATTTTAGGTGAAGAACTAATAAACGCTAAAGTATTACCAAGTGATTTTGATATTAAATCTCATATGAAATTAGTGCCTATGCAAAAGGGAGACGTTCCTATTACATATGCTGACACAAGTGATTTAGAAAGAGATTTCGGGTATAAGCCTTCCACTTCTTTAAATGAAGGTCTAAGAAAATTCGCTGAATGGTATTATAATTTTTATATAAAGGAGATTTAACTATTAATAAATCAAGTATAAATTGATTTGTATGACAAAAATAAGTTCTCTTTGCGGAACTTTCTCTTAAATCCTAAATGTATTTAGGAGCTAATTAACAATTGATAAGTCGAAATCGATGTGTTCGGTTTCTAACTTATAGATGATTCTCACAAGTTTCCTGGCAACATGTGAAATGGCGACTCTGTGGGACTTACCCTCATCCCTCTTCTTCTTGTAATAAGAATAGAAAGCGGGATTATACATCAAAATAGATTCTGAACAGTTCATGAGGACCCTGCGCAGAACTACTGAACCCTTCTTATTCATTCTTCCTTTAAATTCTTGAGTTCCAGATTGATAAATTCTTGGATCAAGACCAGCAAAGGCAAGAAGCTTGTTGGGGTTATCAAAACGAGAAATGTCCTCAATCTCTGCGATTATACTTGCAGCGGATACCTTCCCAATCCCTAAGGTAGAAGGAATATGGGAATCGATCTTTGACAATATTGTAGTTATCTCGTTTTCTACAGATGAAATCTCATCTTGAAGAGTGTCATAAACTCTTAATAAAGATTTGATTTCAAATAAATCGGTTTCATAAGAAAAACCAACTGTGCTCTTAGCGAGTTCTCTTAATTTAGTGAACTTAGCAACAGAAAAATGACCATGTGATTCTTTTCTAAGGTTCTCATAAGATTGAATATTAATGTTCACAATCTTATTAGGAATCCCATAATTATGAAGAATGTACATGCAGGTCTTGCTTTTGATATTTCCTTTGATGAATTCTTTGAATTCAGGAAAGGTTCTATCTAAGAAATTGGTTATTCTTATTAAATATTTCGTTCTTTCGTTAATGAGATTGAAATGTCTTTTACATAAAGAACGTAATGCGAGAGTGTGATAAGATATCTTTGGATAGGGTTTGAACTCTATAGATGATAGATAATTAACTATCAATCTCGCATCGGTCTTATCGGTCTTTACGCCTCTGAGTGTTTGTGAATTCTTGAACTTGTGGACTAGTAAACTATTGAGTTGCATGAATTCAATTCCAGATTGTTCCAGGAAGACCTTGAAATTATCCTGGTAATGTCCCGTTGCTTCAAATCCTATCTTTTTAATTTCCTTAGGATCAAGAGAACGATACATTTCCATAAACTGGTTAAAGCCAGTTCTTGAGTTATCAAAAGAAAACACATTTCTAATGATGACTCCAGCATCGTCAATCACGATGCAGTCGTGCTTATATTTGGAAATATCAATTCCAATATAAAGCATAAAATCACCTCCTTAGTGAGTTAGCTGTTACGACGGACTTCTTACTCTCGTATAATCGCGAATGATAAAACGTCTAGCGTTACTTAACTTATTAACGATGGTAGTAAAAAGCCGTGTCCTGAAAATCTCCTGAGCCATCTAGTGGCAATAATATGGGACAGGTACACAGCATATAGAAATTATAGCCTAGAAAGGAGAAAGTTATTCAGTCATCAAACTAGGCTTAACTGAATAATACGATTAGGATATGAAACAAAAACTAAGTAAAGAAGAAAGAAGAGAACTTGAAAGAAAACAAGAACTCGAAGAAAAGATCCTTTCAAAGAAAAGAGAAGTTGTCTACAAAGAAATGATTAAAGCCCAAAAGGCTTCTTTAAGAGAAGACAAAACTGCTCCTAATGATGTTTTCATCTCCTTACAACACATCAATAAAATTTATCCTAACCGTGTACAAGCAGTGTTTGACTTTAACCTTGATATTAAAGAAAGAGAATTCATTGTCTTTGTTGGACCATCAGGATGTGGTAAATCTACAACTCTTCGTATGATTGCAGGTTTAGAAGAAATCACTGGTGGAGACTTATATATTGATGGTGAATTCGCCAATGAATTAGAGCCAAAAGATAGAGACACCGCAATGGTATTCCAAAGCTACGCTCTTTACCCTCATATGACTGTTTATGACAACATGGCATTTGGCCTACAAATGAGACATGTTCCAAAACCAGAAATTGAAGAAAGAGTTAAAAAAGCCGCGGAAATCCTACAAATTACTGAATATTTAGATCGAAAACCAAAAGCTTTATCTGGTGGGCAATGTCAACGTGTCGCCCTTGGTAGAGCAATCGTAAGAAACGCCAAAGTATTCTTAATGGACGAACCTCTTTCTAATTTGGACGCTAAACTAAGAGTGCAAATGAGAAGTGAAATTGTAAAACTTCATAACGAACTTGGTGCAACAACAATATATGTTACCCACGACCAAATTGAAGCTATGACCATGGCAAGTAGAATCGTTGTTATGAATAAGGGTTATATTCAACAAATTGGAAGTCCAAAAGTTATATATAATCATCCGGCAAATACATTTGTCGCTACATTCATTGGTTCTCCTGCAATGAACATCATTGAGGGCACTTTTAAGAAAGACCACATTGAACTAGGAGATGTAGTCTCAATTAAAGTAAATAAAGAAACCATTGAAGCGCATAATAACTTCTATAAAGAAGAGATTGAAAAAGCTAATAATAGAATCGAAGAGATTAAACGTACTTTGGTTCTTTACGAAGAATCTAAAGAAAATAAGAAGGGTGAACAACCTGCTATTGATATAGATGCAATTAATGCTGAGGTAGAAAGTGATCCAGAAGTAATTGAACTTAGAAATAGCATCGCTCACTATGAGGATTGTTTAAATAACAAAGAAGGTCATCCAATCCTTTTTGGTATCCGCCCAGAAGATATTATGGAAAAGACATCAGCAGTCTTACTTAAAAATCCATCTGACCATATGAAACTTAAAGTCTCAATAGCAGAGCTACTTGGAAATGAATATTACGCTCATATTGATTTCTTAGGTAAAGATGTAATTGCAAAGGTAAATGCTGAACTTAATGTTGAAAAAGATCAAATTTTAGATCTAACTTTTAACCTTGATAAATATTGTTTATTTGATAAAGTCAATGGTAGAAATATTAAACCTTACAAAGAATAATGAAAGAAATCATTAACGAAACTTCTACCAACGCTCTTAAGAAAAAGAAAAGACCAATACTAATATGCATTATTATCTCTATAGTTTTTACTATAGGAATAATGGTGCCTCTTTTCTTATTTGCTTCAAGAGAATATAAGTTTCTTTTTATTATTCTTTTAACTATTATCTCAACACTTGAAGCTAGTTTTGTTTTATATATATGCGCTGTAAGTTTGGTGCCACTTCAAAAATATATTACTCTTTCAACTCTTTCCTTAAGTGGTGGTAAGTATCTTACAAAGGGTTATATCACCAATATAAATGAAAAAGTCACTCATTATAAAGGGGTGGCGGTTTATGAAATAAAAGTAAAAGATTTAGAAGAAGAAAATAAAGAATATATCTTTTTTGTAGAACAAACTCATAAAGATGAATTTGCACTCAATAAGACATATTCTTTTTTAACTTATCAATCTGTAATAGTGAGTTATGAAGAAGTTATATAAAGATTCTAGTAAAGCTAAATCATATTTCTACTATTATGGTTGGACCGTAGTAGTGTTTTTAGGCATTTTCTTTTTAGTGTTCTTTTTAATCTTCCAGGCTATGTTCCATGTGAAAAGAACAGAGAAAATTGATGTTTTTATCGCGGCGTATGGTCTTAAAGACTTTGAATTTGATAAGAAAGTAGAAACTCAGTTTAAAGATAAAGGGCTTATTGAGTTCAATGTATACAGTTATATGGAAGATGATACAAATACCGCAAACTACTTTTCTGCAAGTGGAGAGAAAGCAGATTTTGTTATCTTCTCAGAATCTAATATCAAAGATATGCAAGATTACATCCAATATAACTATATGGATTTAAATGTAATTAAAGATGATATCTCGTCTCTAACTAAATATGAGACATATCTAGATAACGATGTTCCTAGAGGAATCAAATTATTTGATGGAGTTAATGCTACATACAATGAAACACACACATTTGCTAATTTGATTGAATTTACCAAACAAGATAAAGAAAACGAATCATATTATCTTTTAGTTGATAATGAATCAGAGAACTTTGATAAAGAAAATAATCATGTTCTTGGATATGAAGTATTAGAATATCTCTTAAGCGAATTCGCTAAATAAAAGAAATATGGAAAAAGATGTTAAGCTTCCAAGCAATAGATTTGAGCTACTTAAAGATCGTCTAAGAACAAGATTTTTTGATTTTATGCTTGTCTCTTTACTTATATCAATCTTTCTTGTTCCGTATTTGATTTGGATTATTTTTATAAATAAATCGTCTTTCTTTACTTTAACTTCAGATAATTATTTATTTGTATCGCTTGTTGCGTACGTTCCATATATAGTTACTTCAATGATATTTGGACTTGGAGTAGTGGGGGCAATGTATTACTCCAAAAGACTTGCATTCTCAGAAGGCGCGAATGCATCTAAAGATTTCTTTTATGGGATTAGTAAAAATATCAAACCAGCATTATTAGGCTTCTTTGTTATAGGTTTATTCTACTTTTTACTTTCATTCAGTAAGGTTCTTATCTTTTATAGCGATATTAACCCATTACTAAAAGGCGTTTTTTT
>JAEEGK010014140.1_pt1 | contig 17872 bp, 13 predicted proteins | sample 8958771 | NCBI WGS metagenome assembly JAEEGK01 (sample SAMN16246547, study PRJNA631951) | gut metagenome | biome: gut microbiome; feature: rumen; material: SC-attached | host: Bos | place: Iran: Karaj | collected 2018-10
GCTGTCAACGTTCGGTTTTGGCCAGAACGAACCGCCTCCCAAATCCATTAAAGGCGTAACATCATAAGCCCACTGGCACAAAACCGAAAAGCTTGAATAATCTTCTGTGCCGGGTTTTGCGTTCATACGCTGTGCAACTTCTTTTTGAACGGTAATTACAGCTTTATCAAAGCGGACACCGGCACAGATTAAATCTGCAAAGATTGTAGCCGCAATATTATATGGCAGATTACCGAAAAGCCGCGCCGGCCTGTCTTGTACTGTTTTCCACGTCTTTAGCACATCGCCTTCAATAAGCTTGAAATTCGGTTTACCGCCAAAAAATTCACTTAAAGCGGCTGCAAAACCGTGGTCAATCTCAAAAGCTGTAAGCGCTGCGCCTCGGTCTAAGATTTCACTGGTCATTGCGCCTAGTCCAGGACCGATTTCCCAGACTGTAGTGCCCTTTTCTATTTCAAGAGAATCAATCAATTTTTTCCGGGCCTGACCGTTAATCAAAAAATTCTGTCCGAATTTTTTCTGCATGGCAAGCCCTCTTGCTTCAAGAAAAGCTTTTAGTGAGGCTGGTGAATTATAATCAATTGAAAGTGAAACTGGCATAAATCTCCTGTTGCTTGATTATACTATAAGCGCGAAAAAAAATGAACAGATAAGACGATTATGTTATATATAAAAGTCAAAACCGCCCTAAAAACAGCTGCTGATTCGGGAAAAACAAGCGAAAACAGTATAGCAAATATTCCTAAAATGACAAATACCGAAACCAATGGAACCGCAACAATTGACGAGATTATTCCTTTTAATGAAAAAGAATGAAGCATAAAAAACTGAACTGGTACAGCTCCAAGCTGTGCGCCAGCCGAAACCGAGAAAAGTTCTTTGATCTTCTCTGCTTTTTTGGGGAAGCTTCCGCATAAATAATTGCGGATTTTTGGGCTAAAAAAGATTATGCCGAATATTGCTGAATAAGAAAGCAGAAAAGAAGGCGTAAAAGCCGCAGCAGGCTGGACAATAAGATGAATACTTAAGCTTAAGTAAAAGACTGCTTCTTTTCTGCATTTGATGTAAAAGAAGCTGCACAGGCAATTTATACATGTAAAAATAAGTGCTCTCACAAGAGATGCCTGCGAACCTGCCAGAAACACAAAGACTGCGGATACAATGACCAAAAAAAGACAGCGCCGCTTTTTCTTGAAAAAATCTGCTGTCTTTTGTGCAAAAGCACACACAACCGAAAGATGAAAGCCCGAAAGCGCAAGTATGTGTGAAAGGCCTGCTTTTCTAAAAAGAATTTGCATTGACGTATCAAGATAGTCTCTGCTGCCGATTGTCAGGGCGGAAAGAAGTCTGCCTGCTCCGGCAAAAGACAGCAGAATGTGCTTCAACCTGTATCTTGCCAAAGCCCGCATTTCATAGATTCTGCTTTTATAATAACAGAATTCGTTTTCAAAGACTGAATCTGCACTGAATACAGCACCGTCTTTGAAACTGCCCGAAAAGAATATGAATAGTCCTTTGTCAATAAGCCGTGTGCAGTTTTCTGAATAGCCCCTTCTTTTAAAGATTTTACCAGGCAGACTGTTCTGCAATTCTGTAGTTTTTATTATTACGGTTGCTGTGCCGTCTGCAGAACATGCAATGTTTTCAGAATTAAGCGAAATCACCTTTACTTTTATCGAATAATATGCGTCATTCAGTTTTTCAGGCGAGGCTATAATCTGGCAGTAAAGTTCTGTTGCCTTACTTAAAGGCAGCAGGGTTTTTATTCGGGCATTTTCAGTGTAAAAACCGCTTAATGCAAAAAGCCCTGCACATATTCCGGCAAGACAATAAAATCTTTTTTTTGAAAGAACTATAAAAACTACTGATGCCGCCAAAAAAATGTAGAACAGTACTTTAAAGAATGGGTTTGTGCTTTTTAGGATAAAGCCATAAAAAAATAAGATTTCAGATAAAGCCAAAATTTCTGTTGATTTTCTCATGTATATAATATCAAGAAAAAATCAGAATTTTTGTGCTTTTTTCTGAAAAATCTGCGTATTAGTTAATAGTCATTTTTTCAAGTTTTTCTTCCCAAGCAGTCTTTCTGTTAAAGACTTCCATAGGATTTTTAAGCGGATTATGTGTGTGCGAATTATGCTCTGCTATGGCGGCGTCTAAATCTGCAATTTCGGAACGGACAATGTACGGTTCAGAAAAGGCAAGAAGCGAATTGTCATGCGAACGGTAGAGCGGATACTGCTTCTCCGGTTCTGTGCCAAAAGTTACAGAGTCGCCGTTTATTGTATATGTTGTCTTTTCAAAGTTTCTTACAAATGTACCGCGGCCGACTACGCAGGTATAGACGATGTCACCGACTTTTAAAAGCTTGTCAACTTTAAAAGAAAATTCGCCGTCGTTTACGTCTACAGTTTCACGCTCATACGGAACATCAGCCTGCCAGTAACGTAAAAAATATACTTCTGAATCTGTAAAATAATAGCAGGTCAGTTCAGGCTTTGTGTAAGGCACTGCAATTTCAATGCCTTTTACATTACCGCAGCAGCGCCAGTAGCCGTACAATGGCGAAGTATGGCTTAATGTTTCACTTTCCTCTGAATCCGGACCGTCTGTTTCGATATAAGACCTGCAATAAAAGTCGAGGAAAAGTTTGTTGTTTATAACACCAATCGGGTGTGCCTGAGGCTTTCTTTCTGACGGATATTTAACTCTAAGTATTGTCTCCCCGTTTTCGCCAGAATCAAGCGATGCGTTTAAGACAGCAGCCTTGTCGAAATAAAAGCCGTAAAATGTCTTTAAGACAAATTGAAGCGTATTGTCTTCGTTTACGGAGATAATTCTGTTGGAATTTTCCCAAATGCCTGCGAGAGGAGTTAAATCTGTTGAATTGTTTTGTGCAAATAAAGTAAAGCCAAAAAACATGGCAGCACCGCATAAACACAACTTTTTTGCTGTTTTCATCAGTTAATTTTCGGCATAAAACAGCATAAAATAAATAGGGCTGCCCTTTTTTTGGCAGCCCCAAATTTAGTCTTCTGCAAAAATCTTATTTATTTGTGCTTTATATAATTCGCTGATTTTGAAGCGGATCATTTCCTGTTTTGCACTCAATTCTCTGCCGACCTGGAAACTTTCAGGAACAAGTATAAATTTGAAAACTTTTTCGCATGGACGGAAGCCGTTTTCAGCATTTACAAGGCGGTCAATCTCTGTTCTGATAAGCATCTGAATTTCAGGAGTTTCAAGAAGCTGCTCATAAGAAGCATATACAATGTTGTTTTCTCCGGCATAGTTCTGTACAAACTCTTTTGAAGGAACGATAAGCGCACCAAGATATTTCTGGTCTTGTCCGACAAGCATTGCAGATTCAATATAGTCGCTTGAGCAGAGTGCCTGCTCGATGAGCATAGGCTCAATATTTTCGCCGCCTAAAAGTACGATAGTGTCTTTTGCTCTGCCGGTAATTTTGATTTCACCGTCAACAGTCAGTGCACCGATGTCGCCGGTGTTTAGCCAGCCGTCTTTGTCAATAACCTGGTCAGTTAAGTCCTGTCTGTTATAGTAACCCTTCATAATCTGGCGCATGTTCTTGCTTCTTGCAAGAATCAAACCGTATTGTCCGGCAGGAAGCGGATCATTTGAAATGATCTGTCCGCCTTTTTCAGCAACAATCTTAATTTCAACAGACGGAAATACAAGGCCGACACAATTTGAACGCGGTTTTTTCTCAAGGCGTACAGAAAGTACAGGAGCTGCTTCTGTAATACCATAGCCTTCAAGAACATTAAGTCCGACTGCTTTATAAAAGTCGTCAACGTCTTTCTGTAATGAACCGCCGCCTGAAATAACTGCTTTAATATGTCCGCCCAGCTTTTCTCTAATTTTTTTGAAAACAAGAACATTACCCAAAGCATTAAGCGGCGTCAGGAAGATAAACGGCAGCAGACCGATGAACCATTCAATTATTCTAGACTTGCGCTTAAAGTGGCAGACCCTGCCCAACATGCGCTCTCTCGCCCACTGGTACTTTTTGCCGACAGAAAGGAAGAATTTGAACATTGCATAAACAATGCCGCCCTTTTTGCGCATTGTTCTTATAACAGCATTTCCAAGGCCGTCCCAGAGCCGTGGAACACCGCAAATATACTGCGGTTTGATTGCTGCAAGGTCATTAAGCATAATGGCGGCAACCGGTTTTGAATAAGCGATGCCGCTTTTAAGATAAAGCGCAAAATACTGAACGCTGCGCTCAAAGCTGTGCCAAACAGGCAGTACAGAAAGCCACATATCGCCCGGCTTTGTACAGAGAACCTGGTCAACAACTGCAAGCTGTGCAAGATAATTCTCGTGTGTAAGCATAACACCTTTTGGTGTGCCTGTAGTACCTGATGTAAAGATGATTGTCGCAACGTCGTCTGTTTTTGTAAGTTCAATTTCTTTTTCAATGTCCGCCTGCATTTTATCGTAGCTGTCCGGACAGAGATTCATTATTTCTGCAAAAGAACGAACTTCAATTCCTGCTTCTTTTGCTTTTTGTATCGTAGTTTCTTCAGGAGTATCAATTACAATTGCAGTTTTTAAAAGCGGAACGTCAGAAACTTTTTCAAGTATTTTTTCAAGCTGGCGCGAATTCTCAAAAATGCCGAAAACACAGCCTGCAAAACTTGTGATAAATCTAAGTTCTGCCGCCATAGAATCTTTGCCGCGCGGTACGTCGATTGCACCCAAAGAAAGAATTGCAAGGTCTGCAATAAGCCATTCCCGGCGGTTGTCTGAAAAAAATGCAACATTGTCAGCTCTTCTGATGCCGAGCTTTTTAAGGCCAGCTGCAAACTGAATTACATCCTTGTAAAGACGGGCGTATGTGAACTTTTCAAATTCACCCTTTTCATTTTTTGAGGCTTGTGCAATAATGTCTGGACATGATTGCACCCTGGCTTTAAACATCAATGGAATTGTTCTTTCAATGGCCATTATGAACTCCTGTTTTTTTAAACAAAAAGTATGTGGTGTTATACTCGTAAATAATAAAATCGAGTCTGACTATTTTACGAATTTTATAAAACTGTCATAATAATAATTCGAACTCAGCATTTTATCAAGGGGGAATTCAATGCCGAATGTAACTTATTTAGCCAAATTAGGCGAACTGACACTGAAAGGCAGCAATCTCAAAGAATTTGAAAACAGACTGGTTAATAATGCACAGCTTTATCTTGAGACAATAAAAGCCCGTGTGCTTTTAAGAGCCGGCAGACTTTATATTGAAGGACCTGAAAGTTCTGTTCCGGCAATTGAATACACATTAAGCCACCTTATAGGAATAACAGGCTGGGCGCGCGCTATTGTCTGCGAGAAAGACATTGAATCAATGAAAAAAGCTGTCATGGAAGTTGCTGTAAAAGCAAGAGATGAGGGAGCAAAGACTTTCAAAGTTGATGTCCGCCGCGCCGAAAAGAATTTTCCGATGAACTCATACGAAATAGCGGTTGCCTGTGCAGAAGACGTATTCGAGCAGAACATCATGGCTGTAGACGTGCATAAACCGGATGCTTTTATCCGTGTAGAGGTACGTGAACGCTGTTTTGTATATTGCGACAGAAACAAAGGCCGGCGCGGTCTGCCTGTCGGTGTTTCCGGCAAAGGGCTTCTTCTGCTTTCCGGCGGTATAGATTCACCGGTTGCAGGCTACAGAATGATGCGGCGCGGCATGAAAGTTGAGTGCATTTATTTTCATGCATATCCGTATACTTCGGCTGAAGCCCAGAAAAAGGTTGAAGATTTGGCGCAGATTATTTCAGCTTATGGAATTGACACGCACATAAACATTATTCCGTTTACAGATGTGCAGATGCGGATTAAAGAAAAGGCTCCTGAGAATTTCAGTACACTTATGCTAAGAATGTGTATGATGAAGGTTGACAGTATGGTTGCGCGCCGTATAAAGGCTCAGTGCCTTATAACAGGCGAAAGCCTTGGTCAAGTTGCAAGTCAGACTATTGAAAATCTTGAAGTAACTGAATCGGCGTGTGAGCTGCCGCTTCTTCGTCCGCTTGTCGGTCTTGATAAGGAAGAAATCGTCAACACAGCCTGTGAAATCGGCACTTATGAGACATCTATTCTGCCATATGAAGACTGCTGCGTACTCTTTTCGCCGAAGCATCCTGTTCTGCGTGCATCTGTAGAAGAAGCGGCAAGAATTTTTGAGGCTCTCGACGTTTCAGAGCTGCTTAACGAAGCATACGAAAAACGTGAGATAAAGCGTTTTGCTGTAAGAGATTATGTTGCAGAGCATTTTGCTTCGGAAGCTTCTGCCACAGAAGAATGGCTATAAGTCTAAGCAATTGTTTGAGAATTTTGCAGCAGCTTCGGCTTCAGCCTTTGCTTTTCGGGCGGCTGCCTTTTTTGCCCTTATACCGCCTGCAAGCTTGTACCTGTCAGGTTCGCCGGAGCGTTCCCGTTCTTTCTGACTTTCAAGCTGAAATGCTACCATTCTCTTAAAGATGTTCATCAAAGGTTCTGCAGAGACATCTTTGCAGATACCGGCACTTTTAAGTTCGTTAATCAAATAATAGCACGATTCAATTGTTGAAAGGCAGCCTTCTTCAGGCTGTGTCTTGAACTGAAACTGCGATTTGTACCCGGCTTTAAAAGAGAGTTTCTGCAGCGGGCGGATATTATTGCTGAGCCTAAGGATTTTCTTAGCAAAAAACCATGTTGCGTCGACAACAATTACAAGCAGTGTTTTGCTGCCGAGCATTTCTTTCAGAGCCTGCCCTTCACTTTCTGTCTGCGCAGACCAGGCGTCTTCTCCGGGATACAAAAGCAGAGGCACATAGTTTGAGTCGTTCAAAAGAGCGTTCAGTCTTTTGTTTTCAGTAAAATCAATTCCAATAAGAATTTCTGAATCTTTTAGCGTAAGATGAGCAAGCCGTCCTGTTCCGGTACGTTGCTTAAAAGCTTCTTTTGGGTGCATAAGAAACACAAATTTTATACCCGGATCAAACGGCTCTATATATTTACAGTAGCATGTCTTAATAGGTCTGAAACATTGCATGCAGCGGCTGAATTCATAAGTAATAGCACTTTCAGGCATTTTATTAGAGCCCATACAGATATTTGAATGAAATTCTGAAATAATGGTTTATATCATCATGCAAAGCTGCTTTCCAGTTACTGTAAGCCAAATTAAGACCTGTCTGATCTGCGGCATATACACCGGAAGGCAGAATATCGTTCTGAACGCCATTGTTTCTGATATATTCAAATGTATAACCTACGTTGAGTGTCATCCTGCCGAAACGCTGCATAGGCAATGTATATGCAGCATCTAAAGATGCCTGCCATGTGTACATGTAAGTCGGGCACTGCAGGAACATGAAATGGTTCCATGCATACTGATATGCGCCCACACTGTACGGATGGTTCAATACACTGCCGTCTGTTTTGAGTGCTCCAGGCGGAGACGGCAGAGCAAGATACTTTATAGCTTCTTCCGGAGACTTTTCAATAATAAGCTCATTTATATTTGAATGGCGGATCATGTTTGCACCGAATGAGAGCGAAAGGTTCTCTGCCGGATTAGCTTTAATTTTGAATGAAATTCTATCTGAATTAGGAGGAAGGTTTGAACCCATTGATTTTCCGTTGTTTGTATAGTTCTGATAGTTTGCATCTGTAGAACCGACAGAATTGCCGTTATCAGCAAACTGTTCATGCGTATACATATAAGGCGTAATCATTGTGTAGTTCAATGAAACTTCTGTAAACGGAGAATTAAGCGGGCTGTATACAAAACCGGTCATAGCACCAAAACGGAATTTTGTGTTCCATTTAAGCTTTACAAGGTCGCTCATGGCAAGGTCATCAACAAAAACGTCTGTCAGCCAGGCAAAACCAGGGCGCGGCTTAACTTTAAACGCAATGCCCATCTGTACGTTGTCGTTAAATGAGCCGATACCCTGAGCAACCATGTAAGGAACAAAAGGAAGCATATAAATCGGGTCAAATCTCTTACCGTAGACAACATTTTCATAATATGAAACAGTGAGCCATTTGAATGGTGAATAATCAAAAGAGTGCATCATCATGAATTTGTTCGGCGAAAGGTGTCCGCCGACATCATCTGTTGCGCCCAAAATGAACATCGCCTGAGTATAATTCCATTTATTATGACGTATAACAAGAGAGGCATTTCCTGTATGAAAGCCCTGCGGATTCAAAGAAACACTGTCTTCATAAAATGGACCGAATGAATTGCGGCTAATTCCACCCTGGAAATAGAGATTTTCATTACCGATACCGGCAGTTACGTTCATGTCAAGAAAGGCTTTTGCAAATTTCAAGTTAGTCGGGTCATTTACAGAGTCATATTTCTTGTTTTCAAAGGTCGGAAGCGGATTCTTATCAAGACCGGTAGTAACAAGAATATTCATCTTACCGCCGACAGACAAAAAATCTGTAGCCTGAACATCTCCGGCAGCCTGAAGATAAACATCAAGTTCGTTTTCTTTTGCTTTACTGCCGTTTTTGCCATTTTTATCAACTTTATTATTGCCGCGCTTGTAATAATCAGAAACTTCAAAACCTACATCAGCAGATTTTCCGTAAATGCGCTCATAATGAATACGTGCTTTAGCAGCCTGGTCTTCATATTCACACTGCATGACAGTATTCAAAAAAGAAGTAATTAAAGTCAGCGGATAAGGACGTAATGGCGGAACATTGTGAATGATACCAAGATTTTCCCAGTTAGATATATCTGTATATATCGGGTCTGAAGGATCAACACTGACTTGAGAAAAAACCAGAACAGGAATACATGCAAATAGAATAAGGAAAACAAGTTTTTTTAATTTCATCAAAAACTCCGCTCAAAGATTATAGCATGAAGTAATATAAAAGTACATAGAATAAGCGAAATACAGACCGGTTATCGTGCAGCTTCCTGACGGTGCATTTCCTGCTTAATCTCATACATTATGCTGTCCGCCTTGCTGATATAATCTTCCAAAGTTGCAGATGATGCAGGATCTGTCATAATATAGCCGCAGCTTGCTGTAAGCGGATACGCAAGATGCATTGAGGCAACCTGCTTTTCAAGATTGTCTTTTATTTTTTCAATGTATTCTTCAACAAATTTTGAATCACCGCAAATACCGAGCGCAATAAATTCGTCGCCGCCGTAACGGATACCGAGCCAGTTATCAGGCATTGTACTGAGCATTGCAGAAGAAACTGTTCTGATTGCAAGATCGCCCTGAAGATGTCCGAAGTTGTCGTTTATGTGCTTCATCCTGTTTATATCGATAAACACAACGGCACAAGCCTTTTTCTGTTTGTGAGCTTCCGTCAAAAGATTAACGCCGTTCTGCTCCATACCGAAACGGTTATTCAAACCGGTAAGCTGGTCTGTATTTGAAATATTAAGCAGCGTACGGTTCATTTCTTCAAGCTTACAGTTTTTTCTGAACTGCTCAAAGTTATAGTTCATCATTCCTGTATAATGATTAAGTGTTGTGTCTTTAATCTGCTCAATCGCATCGCTGATAACAATATAGCCGAAAAGCGAATCATCATAATGAATTGAACTTAGTGTATATACTACAGGTTTATTGCTCTTTTTATAGCCGGGAATTAAATCTCTGCGCTTAAAGTTACCGGGACACCATGTTTTATTGCCCTTCTTCGCTACAATACAGTACATGTCATCAGAATAAAAATTCTGCATAAGTGAAGATGACGTTATAAGAGATTTGTTTGCCATTGAGTCAAGGCAGATATAAAACTCGTTGTTTGAAAAAGATTTGTTTTCTTTATAAAAGGTCAAAAACTGCTCTTTTAATTTGTCATAAGAAGAGCTGCTGAAAATAGCCGCCGTCATTTTTGTGTCATTGCCCTGAGAAATCAGGCTTTCCATTTCTCTTTTATATGCTGAAATACAGAAATCGTGTCTTACAACCTCGGCATCTTTCTCTTTTTTGCAGCCGCAGCTTTCGTTTCTTACAAATTTTGAAGAAACAATAACTTTATCAGAAGTTGAACTTTCATTGATTTTTTCCATAAGCTGCCATGCAGCAATATAGCCGATTTTCTCGTAATCCTGATAAACTGTTGTTATAGAAGGATAGAAAGTTTCTGCAAATGGAATTTTATCAAAGCCTGTAACAATAAAGTCTTTAGGCACTGAATAGCCCAGCTTTGAAATACCGATACATGCCGCAATTGCATTATAGTCATTGGCACAGATAAATGCATCCGGCGGATTCGGGCGCCTGCAGAATTCCATGGCATATTCCATGCTTGTAAGATATTCCCAGTTTGTATAGCAGATGTTTTCCGGTTTAAGCTCTATGCCGTTTGATTCAAGAGCCTGTCTTGTTGCGTCAAGCCTTTCGATAGAATCGGGGTGTGTTTTTGCACCGGCAAAAAAAGCAGGATTTTTTATATGATGCTCTTTTACAAGATGGTCAACCATCTCGTACATTCCCTTAAAATTGTCTATACCTACAACAGAAAGACCTTCAAACGGAATGCCGACGCTTACACCGGGAATATTGTTTTCAACGATTTTTTGCGCTATATGAATTGGAGCGTGTTCAGAATTGAGCATATTTGAAAACACAATCGCTCCGTCTAAATCGGAATAGTCCGGCAGGTCAAAAATTGAATCATCACCCTGATTGCGTATTTCTGAACGTCCGTAAACGGCAAAACTAAGAAAGAGAAAAATATCAATATTCAGTTCGTCTGTAACAGAACGGATGCCTTTTAGAGCCTGTACAATTGTAAGATTATTCCAGCCGTTAGCGAACACACCGATTTTCTTTTTCATATTGTCATATAATATAACACAGGATTCTCAAAAAATGAAGTTTTTCTGTATATAAGAAGAGCAGAATTTACTGTTTTATGTGTTACTCGACAAGCTTGTGCTTATGCGCTATAGTTTAAGCATGAATATAGCCATGTTTACAGACGCCTATTTCCCTAGAATCAATGGCGTTGCAATCTCTGTTAAATCTTTTGCTGCTGAACTCACAAAACTTGGCCATAAAGTTTGTATAGTTTGTCTTGAATATTCTGCTGAACAGCAGAAAAGTGCTCTTTTTGACGAAGAGAACGAAGACAGTAAAAGTCCTTTTTTAATTGTCAGAATTCCTTCTACTGGAATAATATGGTCAAAAGAAGACCGCATGGTCCGCATTGATAAGTGGCATTTCTTAAAAGATGCAATGAAGGCTTTTAAACCGGACGTTATTCATATTAATTCAGAATGGACAATCGGCTATCTTGGTGCGCTTTATTCAAAAAAAGCAAAGCTGCCTATAGTTTTTACTTTTCATACTTTATGGGAAGATTATCTTGCAAATTATATCAGTTTCTTGCCGCAAGCTTCTACAAAAAAATTGGGCAGGGACATTGTAAAGTTTTACCTCAAGAGAGCTTCTCTTATTATTGCCCCGACAAAACGCATTGCAAAGGTTGTTCATGAATACGGCATAGACCGCGATTCTGAGCTCCTGCCGACAGGCATTCCTTCTGAGCTGCTTGAATTCAATAAAGCGCAGAACAAGCGTGTTAGAAATGCTCTGTTAAAGAAATATCCTTTCCTTTTTAACAAAAAGATTCTTCTTTATGTCGGCCGTGTTGTCAAAGAGAAAAACTTAAGCTTCTTGTACGATGTGCTTGAAAAAGTAAAGCAGACAAATCCTCACACCGCCCTGCTTCTTGTTGGCGGCGGTCCTTATCTTGATGAACTGAAAGAGCTTGCGGAAAAACGCGGCTTAAAAGATTCTGTAGCTTTTACAGGCTATGCCGCACGTGAAGATTTAATCTATTTTTATAAGATGTCATCGCTTTTTGTTTTTCCTAGCCTTACAGAAACGCAGGGGCTTGTAACAATAGAAGCTATGACAGTCGGTATTCCGGTTGTCGCAATCGGAGAAATGGGCACTGTTGATGTTATGCGCGGAGACAACGGCGGCTTTATGGTCAAAAACGATGTTGACGAGTTCACTTCAAAGGTTCAGCTTCTGTTGAATGACAAAAAACTTTACGAAGCCAAAGCTGAAGAAGCAATGGCATGGTCAAAGCAATGGTCTATTGAGGCGCTGACACCAACACTGGTAAAATATTACGAAAAGGCTGTTGAAATAAAAAAGCATGAGAATGAATCTTTGTAGTCTTAGTTAGGAGCAAAATTGACAGCACAGGAAAAATCTCTTTTATACAGCCTCTTAAATAATGCAGACTGCCTTTTTTCAGGCAGAGTTTCTTCTGATTTTGCACCGGCAGACTTTAAAGATGATGCGGAAATTACCGCACAGGTTTCTGAGCTTACTAAAGATGCCGCCGCTGAAATAAAGAAAATCGCTTTAGATATTGCGCAATGTGACGGCTGTGTCCTCTGCAAGACAAGAACAAACACTGTTCCCGGCATCGGCAAGATTCCGCCTGTGGTGCTTGTAATCGGAGAAGGCCCCGGTGCAGACGAAGACAGAACCGGCGAACCTTTTGTCGGCAAGGCCGGTCAGTTATTGGATAAAATGCTTGCCGCTATTCAGCTTTCAAGGGAAGATAACTGCTTTATTGCAAATATCGTAAAATGCCGGCCGCCTGCAAACAGAACACCGCTGCCTGAAGAAGCACAGGCTTGTGCTAAGTTTCTTCAGGCACAGATTGATGTTCTAAAACCTAAGATGATTCTTGCAGTCGGCAATACTGCCCTGCACAACCTTCTTGACACAACAGCCGGTATAAAAAAACTTCACGGCAAATTTTTCAATTATCAGGGAATTCCTCTGCTTGCAACGTTTCATCCGAGTGCGCTGCTTAGAGATGAATCTTTGAAACGACCTGCATGGGAAGATCTGAAACTTTTCAGAAACAAGCTGCTTGAAATTGTTCCTGATTATCAGTCAAGCTATCTCAACGGCGGTTCTGACTGATGTCTAGATGGATTGAAGTTCTTTTCAACATTCCGCTGCACCAGTCTTTTACTTATAAACTGAAAGATGAACAGATTTGTTCTGTCGGAATGCGCGCCGAAGTTCCGTTTGGAAGACAGCAGAAAGTAACTGCTTTTGTCATTAATGTTATGGACAGTCTGCCGGATGGTTTAGATTTTGATGTTTCAAAAATAAAAGAAGTACGGCGCATAATTGATAAAGAGCCTATTTTTGACAGCGCTTTTGTGGAGCTTGCGCGCTGGGTAAGCCAATTTTATCTTTGCAGCCATGGTGAGGCTTTGAGTGCAATGCTTCCGTCAGGCAGACGCGAAGTAAAAGCTTCCGGCGACGCATTTATCGATGATTTCATTGAAAGCAAAAAGCTTACACTTTCAGAAGAACAGCAGAAAGCTGTAACCGGAATAACAGCAGACAACGCAAAGTCTTATATGCACTATCTTTACGGTTCCACAGGTTCGGGCAAAACAGAAGTTTTCCTTCAATGTGCTGAATTCATGCTTTCAAAAGGTAAAGGCGTAATCTATCTTGTTCCAGAAATTGCACTGACGGCGCAGGTTGTAGAAGCTGTTACAAGCCGGTTCGGCAAGACTGCTGCTGTCTTACATTCAGGCTTAACACCAAGCCAGAAATTAAGCGAATGGCGGCGGATTATCTCAAAAGAAGCGCGGGTTGTCGTCGGGGCGCGCAGCGCAGTTTTTGCACCGGTGCCGGATTTGGGCATAATTATAATCGATGAAGAGCATGACGGCTCTTATAAGTCAGGCACAACGCCGCGTTACCACGCAAGGCAAGTAGCAATGAAACGCTGCTCTGCTGATAAGATTCCGCTTGTTATGGGCAGCGCGACACCTTCTGCTGAAGCATGGGCTCTCATGAATGACGGCAGAATTACAAGACACGTTTTGACCAGACGGCTTGCCGGCGGTGCAATGCCGGAAATTTCGATTATAGACTTGTCTAAAGAAAACCTTAACGGCTGTATTTCTCCTCAGCTGGAAAAAGAAATAAACGAAACATACAAAGAAAAGCGTCAGGCAATTTTGTTCTTAAACCGGCGCGGCTTCACGCATTTTTTCAGATGTAAGACATGCGGCTACGAACTTTACTGCAAAAACTGCTCTGTTCCGATGACATTCCACAAAAAGGAAGGCAGACTACGCTGCCATTATTGCGGCTGGACCGAACAGCCGCCGGCTGTCTGCCCGGAATGCGGCTCTGTAGATGTCGGCTATTCGGGTTTTGGCACAGAATTTATTGAGACAGAACTCGCGGCAAAGTTTCCGCATTTAAAGACAATCAGAGTTGACACAGATTCGCTTACACAGCGCGGCGAGCTTCAGGAAAAGCTTGATATTTTCAAAAAAGGTGAAGCCGACATTCTTCTCGGTACGCAGATGATAGCCAAAGGATTGAATTTTCCAGGTGTAAAACTTGTCGGCATTATTAACGCTGATACGGCTCTTCACATGCCGGACTTCCGCGCCGCAGAAAGGACGTTTTCGCTTATTGTACAGGTTGCAGGCAGAGCCGGCCGTTATTTTCCGGACGGTAAAGTTCTTGTTCAGACATGGAATCCTGCAAGAAGCGCAATTTATAAAGCCTGCTGTTCAGACTTTGAGGGCTTTTATAAAGAAGAGCTTGAAACGCGAAGACTCTCGCTTTTTCCGCCTTTTTCGCGGCTTATAAGACTTGTGTTCAGGTCAAAAGACCAGAAAGATGCGGAAAATGCGGCGGCTTTTGCGGCACAGTCTTTGCAGTCAGATATATCCGGCATTGAGGTACTCGGTCCTGCAGAATGTGCGCTTTCGCTTATTTCATCAAACTACAGGTTTCAGGTTCTGCTCCGCGGTGAATATCTTACGCCTCTGCAAAAGCACTGCAATGCTTTTTTGCGCTCTTACAAAGTGCCGCAGGGCGTTTATGTTGAAGTTGACGTAGACCCGGTTTCTCTGCTTTAGCCGCCGTCTTTTTGTGCACCCGGCCCTCTTCTTATGCCGTCAAAGCCTACACTCCACAAAAAAAGCCCTTCAGGCGGTGCTGTCGGACCAGCCAGTTTTCTATTACAAGAAGAAACTATTTCTGCAAAATCTTCTTTGTCCATGCCCTGCTTTTCATAATAAAGCAGGCTGCCGACAATTGAACGCACCATTTTCCACAAAAAAGCATTTGCACAAATCTCAAAGACAACTTTGTTGCCTTCGTTAAAAAAGACAGCATGCTCAATATATCTGAATGTGGACTTGCTTGTGTCTCCGCTTGCCGCAAAAGCAGCGCAGTCAATTTCGCCATGCAAGACAGAAGCCATTCTGTTAAGGCGTGCAATGTCGATTTTTCGGTGAATGCACCAGACATAGTTCATCTCATGTGCAGGCGGTGTGCTTCCACAATACAGAAAGTATCTGTATGTCCGCTTTGTTGCAGAAAAGCGCGCATGAAAAGCTTCATCAACTTCTGCGGCATTCATAATACGAATATCTTTTGGGAGATAAGAATTAAGCGCCAACGGATAATTCTCTACAGGAATTGAATCTATCGGGGAAAAAAATGTTGCCGCCTGAGCGGCGGCATGTACGCCAGAATCTGTTCTGCCTGAGCCATGAAGTTCAATCTTTGATTTATGCACAGTTTCAAGGGCAAGTTCAATTTCACCTTGAACTGTCCTCTGCCCGTCCTGCTTCTGCCAGCCGCAGAAATTAGTGCCGTCGTATGAGATTATTAGAAGGATATTCCTCATTTATTCGTCATCATCTTCGTTGAGCGCATTTGCTGCTTTAAGTTCTGCTGTCAGCTTGTCGTACAAGTCTCTTGAGTGTTCAAGAAGCGGACCAGGTTTTGCCTTTGAAGATTTTCCCAAACCGAACATACGTGCAAGCGCGCGCTTATGCTCGTCAAGCGATTTAAGTCGTGCTTCCTGGTTGTCAGTCTGTCCGTATTTGTAATAAAGCAGTGCTGTAAGATAAACACAGCCGTCAAAGCCGTAGTTTTTATCCAAATCAGGACCATAAGAGCCGATGTTGCCTATGCGTTCCTCACCGTTTGATTCTTTGCGTACCGCTTCATTATAGAAAAACATTGCTTTCTGGTAGAAAACCGAAGCAATATAGTCGTAGTTTCTGTCAGGACAGACTTCATGAAGGTCATTTGAAATCCATGCAAGCCTTAATGTAAGCATTGCACGGCGCATTGTTGTTGAAGACTTTGCTGCCGGCAGTTTTTCGTAGCACAAAAGTGCAAGATAATTGGCTGCTGCACCGTCAATCAGTGTTCTGTTGCGTGCATAGTCAAAATAAGGGAAAACAGTCTTTACTATGTCTACACGTTCCTGTGATGATTCACAAAGCTGTTCAGCCAATGTCTTGTCAATTGAGGTAAAATCATTCCAGAACAATGCAAGAAAACATTGAGGACAAACACCGATAGAATAAACCAGCGGATAAACACGGCCGTATTTTTGAGAAGGTATGTAGTTTCTCCGCAGCTCATCAGTCAATTCTCCTGCAAGAAGACGTCCGCTGCCTGAAAGCAGTTCTTCGCGTGGAAATTCTGCACCACATGCAGGACAAGTTATTTTCTGCTTTGAAAAATAAGTTAATTGAAGTGTTTTAGATTCAATAACGTGTTTTTTGTACATTTCAGTCCTCTCTTTGAATAGCTCTACTGTGCACCAGAAACTTCAGGCAGAATTACAGGAGCCGGTTCAACTGATATATTGATATAATCGGCGGAAATTGAAACAAGCGTAAGCCCATCTGGCAAATGAATTGATACAGGAAGTGTATATTCACCTTCTGTCTCAATTGAAGAACAGTCTACTTGCGCAGTGTACTGCGACGGCTTGTAGTTTTTCAGTGCATTCTGTGCGCCTGAAACCGTAATTGACAAATTTGAAAGTTGCTTTACCTGAAAATACGGATTCAGCGACGCAAAATTTGCATTAACACCAGAAAATGTCTTTGTAAGCTGCTTTGGCAGAATATTGACATTCATATAAACTGAACTTGCGCCTGAAATATTTATAAGATCATTCGGTATAAGCGGCTTTATCTGGGTTGTCTGTGTGAAAGGCGCATTCTTGTTTGCAAGCGGCAGAACAATCGATAATGTTGCTGCTGAATTCTCAACGGCAGTTTTCGGACCTGTAATTGTTATCTGGTCTGGCGAGCATGAATATCCTGTAACTTCATAGCCTTCATCAACTTCGCCTGTAAAAATCGGTTTTATAGGAATATCTCTTACAGTGCGTTCCTCAAGCAGCATGGTAATCACTTTGGGTTTTGGTTCTACCTGAAGCGGCTCAAACAGCTGTGCCCTTTGAGAAAGATTTATCTGTATCGGTATTGAATAAATTCCCTTCTGAAGATACTGGTCTGCGTCAATAAAGGCTGAAAAATCGCCTGTCTGCAAAGTATCAATAATATCTTTTGAGGCTTTTACAACAATCCGGATTGTTTTCGGTGTCTTTTGCGCCGGCACTAAATCTCTGTTAGAAACAACTGAAAGCGGCACAGAAAAAATGCGCGTTTCCATTATGTTTCCCTGATAATTAAAATACAGCAGAACAGAGATTATAAGACAGACAATTTTAATCTGCCAGTTATGCGTTACTTTTTCAATTAACTGAATTTTTTTCATAACGCTCATCCTTAGAAGAATTTGTTTCTGATTTCAAGTCTAATTCAGCTTCAAGGGTTGAATATAACACATCCATAGGCAGGTCATAGTAAAGCTTTGAATCGTAGGCAAGACTTATAGCTCCGCTTTCCTCTGAAACAACAAGAACTACTGCGTCTGTCTGCTCGCTCATGCCGAGCGCGGCGCGGTGTCTTGTACCGAATGTTTTTCTGATGTTCTGCTGTTCTGAAAGAGGCAGAAAGCAGCCAGCTGCAATAACTTTACCGTCC